>JAABUV010001634.1_pt1 | contig 32181 bp, 38 predicted proteins | sample 5559971 | NCBI WGS metagenome assembly JAABUV01 (sample SAMN10711881, study PRJNA513362) | rock metagenome | isolation source: Antarctica rocks | place: Antarctica: Victoria Land, Knobhead nord | collected 2015-12-19
AGAGAACGCCAAAATTGCTAAAGAATTCACAGCAAGTATCGGTATGCATGAAGGTACAGCGTCGGCAAAAGAATTAAATTTCCCCCAAATCTCAATACCGTCAAAGTCTTTCAATTCGATAATCCCTCAGCCTAACTATCTTTCAAGGCAACTTTTCCTACTTCTCTTGACCTACTTGAAGTATTCTCGAGGATAGTGTTGCATCATGCTGATGCTCGTGTATGGCGCGCGTGATGTCTATAAGTCGAAGCTCACTAAAAAAACGTGCATAAATCAGTCCTTTGCAGCCATGTGGGAAGAGCTTGGGCGTGGATCATCCAACTTACAAAACCAATTTGGATCTCGGGGGGATAAGATCTGAAAAGCCGCTGTTGCAGGAGAAAGATTTCTATCAGCGATGCCCACTTGGCCATTCGCCTATGATGTGTAAAGCAGATGTTGTGATTTGTATAGATAGAGGTTCACGACAATGTGACTTACCTATCACCGTAGGCATAATCACTGCCTCACAGGAGTTAGCAGGTGTGTCTTGAAATTAAACATGCATGTACCTCGAGATTGTCAAGATGCTCTTCTCGCCCAAGCTCATCTTCATGACACCTTCATCCCAGCCTTCACAACTCATCAGTATGGGCGCTTTTTCGCTTGAAGGATTTCCTGAACCTCGAATAACTTTGCCGACGCCAATTTTTGTCTTGAAATTTTTGAATTCGAGATCTTCGGAGGAGTAGAACCTTGTCTGTTGAGATAATCTATCGCCGTGGATCATAGGTTTGTACTCACTCCCGGCCCCGGTAGTTGGCCTCTGCTCCCATTGCCTCATCGTAGAGATTGCCAATGTATTCAACGGTAACTACATCCCCCTTCGTTGGCTTGTTAGTGTCATCGCCGCGCTCTAAGATCTTTGTTGTGACACTCATTGCGAGAAAAGTATGATTGTGGATAAAGTGACAACCTTTGGTAGTTCTGCAAATATTCTTTAAAGAGAGGTGCTGGAGTGAGATAAGCATCCACTTAGTTCATGTGCAAAGGGATGTGAAGCGGAGTGTGTAAGCCATGTAAAACAAGATTCGATTTTTGGTCAATGACAACCTAAGAACAGTGCGCGATAACTAGGCAATCAGGTAGATAATCGAAAGATGGAAGCGCATTGCTGTCAACCGCAACCCAAAGCAAGTCACAGTTTATGTCCATCGTTATTACTTTCCATCTCTTGCTGCTTCCTCTGCTGCAACTTTCACTGGGTCAAATTCCGTTGAGGTCGAGGGATTGTTGACATGGGTGGAGGACTCGGCAGCTACAGGCACAGAGATTAGCCTTGCAATCACCCATTGGCTCGCCACAAATACCATTTCTAATCTGCTTTTTGGACCTATTGCCCTTCTTCTTGGCCGCTTTATGCAGTTGGTACAATTTCCATTCCGACAAATCGTCCAGGATGACATCCGTATCTGTCAACTTCAAACTCTCTTTCCGACACCTCTCGTTAATCATAGTTTGGGCAGCGGTCACGGTCGATCCTAGGTCATTCCACTTGGCCTGAGGATCGAAGGGAAGCTTGAATTGATAGACATTCTCACAAATTCCCTATCTGTTTTCTTAGTCCATTCTGGGGAATAGAATAGGGATGAGAGGCAACCCCACCTCAAACGTACAAAAACCCTCATCCTTCTCCCTACCCTGCAGATCTAGCTTCTGTCTGACTTGGCTCTTCGAATCATTCAAATAGACTCGCTCCTTAATGCCGGCCATCTTGGGAGGCGTTTCCACGATTATGGGCTGACATCGGTTATGGAATGCGGGAGGTACATGTCCCTGCGCTAATACTGTCGGGCCAATGGACCGGTGACATCGTTAGTGCGTTAGGCTGTCGAGTAAGCACGGGAGGGACTTTTCCCTGCGCTAATGCACCAATGTCTGTAGATGGGCTTCATACGCTATGAGCGAATCAAGACGGCCCATGTCTTCAGAGTACTAGGCATTTTCGCCCACTCCGCACAGCCCCTGCTTCCCCTTTACGTCTTTTCGTCCGGCGTAAGCCTGCATCTCGATCCGAGAGGCATTCGGCATCGAGGGCGAAAAAGCGAACTGGTTGCAAATGCTTCTTACACTAACTGCCAAGGGGGGACCTGACAGGGGTGCCAGCCCAACGTATGATTTCATATCATTGTGCTGGTGATGGGCTTGCAGCTCGGAAAGAAAAGCATTAGAGGCGCTATCCCTGCAGTCTTAGCTTCGTCTGTATGAGATTTGGTTCGTGCACGCTATTCCCTATTTGCTACTACGTGGCAGTAACGAATAAGGAATAGCGTGCGCGGAGATTCTAGCCTCCGGCTTCGGCAGAACATCTGTGCACGCTGCCCATTCATCGCCTATCAAAGATGGCGGTCGATGATGACTACGTGATAGTCGAGAAAAGCCAGTTGGATTGTCTATAAAAGGGATACAGATGGCTAAGGCGGGAATACCTAAGGCCAAAGTCATAATGAATATGAACGAGTAGCTGAAGGGGGAAGTCACAGTACTCGACAAGGTCACTCATGCGGAAGGGAGAAAAAGCTTCGACGGCAATCCATTTTCAGACTGTTCTGCTACTTCTCATATTTCATCTATCCCATTTGGCGTGGACTCGTGAGATGACCTAAGCATATAGCGTATTCATCGACCGTTGCTAACATCATCGGACGACCTCTCTTTGCCATTCTGGAGTTTGGCACAAATAAGTCCCGCCTGGAATAGCGTGTTAAATTCAGCATTATCATCAAGAGAAGGTAGTGGATCTACAGCTATTGCTTCTGATTGCTTCCTACCATGCTCGCGCCTAGTGTCCTTGTTCCTTAGATATAGGCCAAGGGCCAATGGCCAATGGACCTTGCTCCGACATGGTCTTGCGTCGTGGTAGATACGAGGTTAGAAGCGGACGATGATGACTTCCGCTGATGGTTTGGTAATGTTGGACGTCTTGACTCATCAAGCCTCGCTTCTATGGCCTGCTCACAAGACAATCCCGGAGAGCGACATATGGCTTCCCTGTCCCATGCCAGTTAGAGAGAGGGATACAATCTTCATGCTCCTTTGGTACGTACGAAATCTTAGGCGAGAAGTCCCATTGCCCAGGTTGATAATAGGTGTCGTAGATGGTCTGGACGTGTTCGGCAATTAGTGACGGCGTGATGACAGACTCCGAATGTGTGCAACATAGGAAATAATCATAGAAAGATGAGAAAAAGATCTGCCCTTGATGTTGTTGGACATGAAATGAATGGATGGTTAGATGGATAGCAGCATAATGGCTGGAAAGACGCACACGCAAAAACACATGAGTTGGGTGGAATCGTGATACTGCATGCCGTGTGGATTCCACTTTTTGTTTGGCGGAATTGATCTCTTGCTGGTGATCTGGTATGATGAAGAGAGTCGGTTGCTCTGGGCTGCCCATGTTTGTGATACCGGTAAGATCAGTGAAACGCTGCTCGCCCATAATCGAAACCGTTTCGTGCAAAGATCCTTGCAGGAGCCCGGGCGAGATGCCGCCTCCCCCCGGGCGCCCTTCCTAGCACCCGCACGAGCCGCCACCTCTCAGTTTCCCTTATCGCCATGCTAGGATGTTGTGTCAATAACGGCACCAATGCTTGAAGCCAGGCGATGCTGCAAAAACATTTACAGGAGGATGTGTCATTTTGGCAGATCTCATTGGAATCAAGAAAGGTACTCTTTGGCCTAAGTTGTTAGACTAATCAAGTTCCCCGGACCCTCTTTCACGTCTCCATGCTGTCTTACATTACGATACCCTCTCTTGACTGCGCCTCAGCATGCCCGGCTGAGATGCCGCATCCGTATATTCAGTATCATTGGTCGAGCATCTTTCGCTTCCTTTTCTCTGTTGGGTATGCTTGTGTGAATCGCTGATCGGCGACTCTGGTCAAATCAGATTGGGAAGGATTATCAATGCATATGTCCGTCCCTATAACTATGCAGCCTTTCTCATGCAGCTTGTAAAGATTACTCCAGGTTTTTTCTGCCTTTTTTTCAGTGCGGTGTACGCCTTGTTTCAGGCAAAGTCACTTGCAAATCGAGAATCTCCTCGTTTCGATCATTGGCGATGCCTAAGCCTTCTCAACCGCACAACGCGGTTCATACCGAAACCTTGGGAGGGCTCCAACTGAGTGCTTCTCAAGAGGTCGTCGACTTTGAGTCTTCAGATGTACTGTACGCTGAGGATGCATATAAACTGGGAGTACTGTATGGCGGGAATAGTAATGAGACTGCAGAGGTGAGAGCGCTTTTTATTTCTGTTACGATGGCTCACGCCCTAATCATCTTCTTAGGAGGTCATACAGCTTCCCCCTTTATCTAGGAAGATTGTCCGCTTCTCAACCGCTCAAACTATGAATGATGATCTTGACATCAAATCATGGCTCCTGAAATTCGGAATCGCTGTTCTTCATATCGGACGCAAATACCACGATTCTTGGGATCTTGTTGTCTACGACGCGCCTTCGCCATACAAAATCTCTTTGGAGACTGATCAATTAACGATCGAGGACGTTGACCCAACACAACCAACCTGTCGCGAGAGAGAAGTATACGGTATCCTCGTCGCGAGAAAGAAGGCCTTGAATCGCTTCTTAGAAAACGCGCTGCACGCAGATTCTCCTACAGAGGATCGCGGCGCTGCGTGGTGCTACCGGCAAATTGCGAGAAAGAATGGCCTCATTGCTCGGCTTGAGATGTTGAAATTCTATTACCTCTTCGAGGCAACGTCCTCGACATCCTCTATTCGAAGCACAGTTTGCTGATGATCTCTAGACCTCTTCTCTTACGCTCCAAGAAGTCTATGCACGAAACGCTCTCATCATCTGCTTGAACATGCTGGGAGACTTCGAGTCTCCTGTCGCTCATGAGCTTATTCAACGAGACCTGGAAAATTGGTGTCGACAGATCATGAATGGTGTAAAACATCTACATGAGCTTTCCTTGCCCTTTCACCTTCAGGTCACCAATCGGAAGGATCGAGAAGGAGTAGAACTGCAAATACTCTCGTTGCTTCGCGAACTGTATTGCGTCTCTGGCGGCGATTTGGCACGCGACCGGAGCAAATTCAACCCAGGCTTGACAGACCTTACACCGTTGGACAACTTGATCCTTTATGGTCTTGCCTGTGGAGTTCAAACGCCTACCGCGCAGCAATTCGGTACATGCAATCCCTTTGGACTACAAAAAGCCCTCTCAAGGTCGCGGATTTTTGTCAAGGTCACAGATCTCAACCAAATTCGCTCGGCAACTCACAAAAGTGTTCAGGAATGGAGCTCAAACCTCAGTAGATTCTTGCCAATTGCTTTTCCAGACTTGGTACGAAGTTGTAATCCTATCCAGTGGAATAACGCTGACAAACAATGAAGGGTCTTCCATCACAAGTGCTAAACGAATTTGGATGTCGACAAGTGAAAGACATTCAAGTGTTTCGGTCAGTGATCAGCTCTCAGAGGTCCACAATATTAATGCTAACGAACGCAGTGCGCATTCTTACCACGAGCTCCCGTCTCTGAGTCATCCTGAGAATGACGTTCTTTTACTTCTCGTATGGAGTTCTGACTGTCACGGTCGAGCCCTTCGGGCACTCCACGCGTGGGCGATATCAGAAGATGGCAAGCGGCTGTATTGGAGGCTGGTCCACGACCTTTGTCCTGGGAAAGCGACTGCTCAGATTGTGTTAAGCTTAGCTGCCTTTGTGTCCCTTTTACGACTCTTGCCCTACGGGTCCAATAAACCTTGTCCAGCCGAAGCAAACTATCTGAGGGACTTCCTTTCGCTATTGAACGGCTTCCCCTGCAACAATATACGAGCGACCGTGGAACATATGATCTGGTCCGTTTGGACGACGATATCATCTCTAATCAATTCCACTGAAGGTCAAAAGATCTTTCGGATCCTAGCTCATGTCGTCGATCCAGCCGAGTCTGTGTCGGAGCGTGGTGACAAATATTCGAATATTTATTGGGAGCGCAGATTCGATCCCTTCCGTAGTAATGATGAGGCGCTTTCAACCATTCCTGAAATCCTGGAAAAGCTCGGAATAACGGCCACGTCAGCCCTGCCAGCGGAGGAAGAGACAAGTACACACATCAAATCCGAGGCTGCAAGTGATCGTTTTACACAGACTGGAGGGAGTGAATCTTCACGAGATCTACTGCGAAGGATGGAGGAAAAAGGCAGGAAGAAAAGAGGGTGTTGGGGCGCGTGGTGGTCTTCGGAGGTTGGGATATGGTCTGTATTGTGTTGAGAGATTTGTCTGCGTAGTATCATCTGGGCTGGCCGTCAGCCCATATTGGTGTCAATAATTATCCTAATGGATGCTGTAAGTAGTCATACTACAACTTCCATGCAGAGTTTGCTATGCTCGAGCGGCTAGAGCGGCGGCTTTATTACTGAATAGTAGCATTCGCTTTTCTCCCCGTCTGTCAGCAATCCTTCACATCTTTTCGAAGTGACTGCGCTTTGAGGCGGAGTCAAGGCGAGGCGGTCAATTCATTGCCCCCACTCAGCTCCTGCTCTCAACGAAGAAGTGGACTTTCTTGCAAGTCTTAAAAGTCTATGCTTTAACATTTAACTTAGGAACTTCAAGCGCCGGGCGCAATGTGCAAAACTCCCTAACCTCCGCTTCGCTCGCCGCTAACGTCCTTGCTCTTGTTGGAGACACAGTGGCTCGAAATTGCCGGCAGCATAAACATAGAATCGTTGAAGCAAAATCAACCGCTAAGACTGAGACAGAAGGAGGGTGGTAAAGGGACAACATTCAGCAATGACCTCGCAGATGACTTCCGTAGTGCAACAATCTCGCTGGAACAAACGGCGGGATGCTCTCGTCAGAACAACATCAACGAGGCTTTACATCATCCTCATCCTCGTCCTCATCCTCATCCTCGTCCTCGTCCTCATCCGCTTTGTCGTCCTCGTCATTTTTCTTCTCGTTTTGCAATGCTAAAACGAGGTTATTAGTTGCCCTGTTGTATACCTGAAAGACTGTGAACATTACCATTTTCGTCGTACTCCCAGACTAGAACAGGCTTAATGTGCCTGAACGCGTACTTCAACAAAAGCCGAATCACATTCTCCTTCAAGTCTGAGAAATGATGAACAGATTCGTCGACTGAGTCGGTGCATGCCATTCGAAAGCTTTTCACCAGTTCAGCTCTCGTATCACTTGTCATACTTTCCGCCGTCGGTACAGTGGACAGGGTGCGTTGTTTGGAGGTTTCTTTAACGGCCTCTTCCTGAAGCCAGGACCATTTACGGTCGGCGTACCCTATCACCATTATAAGGTATTCCTGTATATATTGTTAACACGTTGAAGATCAGGACCAGCTTTGGCGATACTCTACCAGGGCTTTTTTAAAGTTTTCCTCTAAGGTACCAGGTGTCGAGGCTTCATCCCTAGGCTTTAATTTCTTGGGCAGAATCGTCTTTGCCAGGCCATCTGTAATCCTTTTGCCTTTCCAGACAATTCCACTCTTTGTTCTATGATTGTCTTGGGCGGGTAGAGTGAGATTAAGGCCTTTGAAAGATCCCGAAAGTGGGTTTTTGCTATACGATACTGCTTCTGTTGCTGTCCCTTGAAAGCCACGATTTTGAACAGCATGAGAAGTCGTCTGTGGACGATTAGATAATGTCAGTAGGGACGAGATATACTGTTTACCTCAAATGACAAAGTATCAGCGGTAATCTCATGAGACTCAGGTTTTCGTAAATACAAGGTGTTCTCGGTCTTTGCGGTTGGCAACTTGATTTCTTCTGTTGGATTAGACATTGATGTCTGTGATTTATCTGATGAATATGGTGGTAGATGGTGGACAATTTCCTTACTAGTAAACTGTTACGGATTTTACGCAGAGTATGAATAATTTTGCAAGTTTAATAGCAGTGACAGTCTCTTACTGTAAATGAATATTGTGCCGTTTTCCAGTGTTCAAGCCCGCATCACCCCTCTCACCTGCAGACTGCAAGGTTGTCCAAATCCGGTTGCCGGTCCATATGTTCTTACTTCTGTCGATCCCACCAAATGATTTCTGTACACCTGTCATATAATTCGGCTGCGTTGATTTGCTGCCTTCTCAGGTGCGTCGATGGAAGTCAAATCACAATCTGGGCCAAAGTCGTTTCCCCAGTGGCATTACATCAGGGGTGTGAGATTGCACAGAGCGTCAAGGACAATTTAGGGCCCCGAACTCCACTTCGCCTGTGTTGCCTTCCTGCAAAAGACCGTGCAGCTTTAGTCTCATAGACAAGCATAGCGCTTCTCGGAGACCTGGATAAGTCTCTGATACGCTCAATAGAGCAGAGTCGAAAGAGCTAATCAAGCACGAGAAGGCGGCCGGTGGATTTGTAATAGCAAAGTCCTCTTAACCCCAATCTCGACACACTTCAACCCATGCTCTAGATCATGTTTCACAAGTTGACTGGCACCGATAGCACAAGCGTCACTGGGATCTGGTTCATCTTGGCAGATTTGGCCCTGTTCTCTTTGAATTCAAAACTTCCGGTTTTTCCGCCTGACTCTACACCATCATAATCATGCCCATAATCATGCCACTGACAGTTTATCTTTCTCCGTTGGCCTAAGATTCAAAGTCTGCATTGCAGGGGGTCAATGCATTACGATTATAATCGTCGCACCTGATGGTACGTAAAGATTAACCCTGCATCTCCACCCCCGATTTTGACTCGACACTTCGGCCTTGGAAGCAAGTGAAAATGCAGCCTCGCTTTTGGCAATCGAATCCCTCCCACTTTGAAAATTGAGTTTGACCGGATGCAAACACGAGACCCAGATCCGAGCAAGGCGGAGGCGATCCAGCCGCTCATCTTTGGAGCAGGCATCCACAATGCGGTTTAGGTTTCATTGGGCAACATGGCTTGTGATAGGCTTGATAAGGCCATGGCACCTGTAAGCTTTACATGTATTAAAACCTGACCTGGGTCCCCACATATCATCTCAAAGAAAAACACAACCAAGACATCCTTGGGAAAAGGATAGAAGACAGCAGAGCCAGAAGACCGATGGAAATAAAGCAGCTAGCCAGTTCAAGTGTTGCCATCGCTAACACACAGGAGTCCTCCAAAAAATTTACGAAGCCGCCGAAGGTCAGTGTGAAGAACTCTCTGGGCGAATAACAGCTGACATTGCTACCAAGCCAAGCTTACGCAATTCTTCTCCGATGATGTTGGTGCTCGAAAGCCCCACAGCTGGATTCGACTGGGTACAGTTTACTGACGCGGAATTGGGTATGGGTGGGAAATTCGAGGCTACACTTGAGGCGAACGTTGGGACCGGCAACCTAGAGCCTTCCGAGAGCTCTACAGCTGGGCTGGCCTGTGCGTCAGACCTACTTGAATCGGAGTCTGCCAGGAATGAGAACTCTGAGGCGATACTCACGCCAGACTTGACAATCGACAAATCAGAGCCAGTCGAGGGTCCGCAATCAAAGATCGACTGGACGTTCGAGGTCGTTTATGACAAATTTGGAGATCCGCCACAGGTTCGGTTTCCTGTGGAGGGTGAATGGTTCCACGTCCTCCGCCTTTGTCATTCATCTTACTCCTTGCTTTGGACGTGCAACTTACTCATTAGGCTGCATCGACGTGTGCCATGGGATGATTCTGATCTGTACGAGTCGAATGAATCCGACTTGCAGGAGCTGAAGAATGCCTACTCCATCCTCTGGGCGACGGTGAGCTCCGCCTTCACTCGGCTCTATTATCAAGGATGGGACCGGCTTTCAGCATTCTCCAGCCATGATCCCTGCTTCTTGCCAGGCTACGATGAGCATGACCGCTGTGTCTATCAGCTTGTCATGAATATTGGGAGGAGGCTTATATCTGATGGTGGCGTTCACGTCCTCTTGGCGGTATATTTTGATAGAAGGCAACCGATCAAGCTGACGCTGCTTCGGCGCATGGATGGACGAAGGCACGAGAAATGGGTGGAACAAGTCAAGTTGGTAAGTTTGAGTCCAGGCTTCCAACTCCTCGATGATCGTTACGGTACGCCGGAGCAGGCATTCACTCTTGAGCCGATCCCTCCGCCGTCTGAACAAGAGAAGCAGGCATGGGCTTTTCCACTTTGAAGCGTTAACGAGCTCTTAGTTAAAACAGCTTCGTAGTATAGCCGAGATGAATCCTAGATACAAAGGTGATTTTCTAAAATGTTTAATGCCCCCACCATCTGGGTCAGCCACCCCGTTCCGGGCAAGCGGCCGCGGTACGCGCACACGCGGCTGGAGTCTGACTTAGCCTCTAAAGAAACTACTGTCCAATATATACCAGTTCGCTGTTTGAACATGACACCTTAGTGAATGAGGCCGTCAAGTCCATCAATATGTGGGATCATACACAGCGACAATGCCCATTCAGCGGGGGTTTCCCCCATCTTTCTTCGACCTCTCAGCTAACCACCGTTGATCATGCTCCTTCTGATTGCAAGAACCTACGATATGTTAAGTTTTGGAAGTCGGTAAATTGACATAAAAAGACGTACTGCAATTTTCTTGTGGCCGCTGCTCCCTACATCAAGCTCGAATTCAGCCTCACTGTGTGCTTAGGTGACAACAATGATGGAGACCGACCATTTTATCGGATTGGCACCGCATCGGACGTGCGTCTGCTGATATTGAACACACCAGGTCTCCGCTTCATAAATTAGGCAGCCACATTTGTACTTGATTTCCTTGTGGTCGCACATTCTGTGCAGACGGCTGAAATGTATAGTGCTGAGAAATATTGTTGGGAAGCAGCAATCAATTCTTCTTGTGAAGGTGAAGTGTCTGACCACCAGCTCTTTATATTTTCCAGTAGCTACAAGAGATTTAATAAAACCAATCTGTAACCCTCTTCCGGCTCTCCCCACTTTTTCTTACTGTCTCACTACTGACTCGTTTGCGTAGTCCTTTCGTAGGGACTTGGAGTTGAAACATCTCTGCTGAAAGCTTACTCCTTGGATGGACCTCTTGACTGACAATGTTAGTATCATGGCAGCTTCTGAGAGGTTCGTCCACCGTACTTGCTCTCAGGGTAGAACCAGGAATATTGGATGGCAGTGCATGTACACAGGGTATTAGATGGAAAGGGGAAGGTGTAATGTATGTCTGCAGCTTCGATTATGTATGGCATCCCTTATTGAGGCGGTGGAACTATGCTATCATCGAAAAAAATACTCCACTGAATTGAGTCGCCAGAAGTCGCTTTATTGACTACTTTAGAAAGCATTCGACTATCTTCAGGCACAACGCCTCGTTCGGTAGTACTGCAAACGCATAGTTGCAGTGTACGTAGCAGCTTTCTATCCTGCATTAAAGCGGCACAGATAATAAAGCTTGCAGATAACAGGGTTACCGACGAGAGGCCCAAGTGGATGGCCTCGTCATTGGCCATATCGCACGGGCAAAGAAGTGCAACAAGGCAACAGAAATGTCATATTTAGAGGCTTTGCAGCCTCGCGGCCAGCTGGATCTATATATGAGCATGTGTTCCATGAAAGTGTTGCGACCAATTGTTGAACGAACCGAAGCAGTCAGAAGCGGCGTTGATCTGCGTCCATAGTGTTGCGGGAGATTGCTCTAGTGCTGCCGAGATTTACTTACCCCTGCAAAGTTTTGCGCGCGCAGAACTTTACAGGGGTGCGTGATGACAAAAGCTCCCATCATGTTGCTATCATCCGTTGGCCCCAGGAAGGAAAACAATTTCAGCTTTCCGTCTTGTCATCACCTCATCGTTAAGAATGGGCATCGCAGCCAGTCGAGAGTTCGCTATCGAGATTGCTAATTGTGCTGAGAAAGGTTTCGGCCTCGAGAGCGTCTTGGAGAATCCTAAGGTTACAAACTGCCACGTCTTGCTCGTAATGAGGTCGCTGACTATCAGATTCTACTGCAGTGGAAGCTCGCCTATAAACGACTACCCCTTAAATCACGTCGGAGCATTCAAAAAATCACATCGACCCCGAAGGAGGATTGTCTGTCGAGAGTACGACAAGTTCAGAAGTCGGACATTGGCATCTCCAGAAAGCTCCGACCACACATTGAATCATGGAAGCATCCAAGGAGATTTTTCGATCACAATAGTTCGGTTGTGGCGGTGGCAGATACGGTCTCCCAGGTCTATCTAGAGCTGCGACGCATAGTGGACCGACGCGTTGATGACCTTATTCGTGCCCGAATCTACGCTGTCGCGCTCTACGACTTGCGTCTTTTGTTGGATAGGGATGAATCTCTGCAACTCAGACCAGAAGTGCAGGAAAAGATTGAACAAGTCATTTTCGACTCGCCGCTCGTTGATGACTTGCTGGAAGACGTATCAAAATGGACCAAAATGTTTTTGAAGTTCGGTGAAAGGATGAAGGCGATTGCTATGGGTAATGGAGGGCTTGGAGCTTTAATTGTTATTCCCTCATCGCTCTTGTCGGTGCGCCAGTGAGTCACCCATTCCCAGGGCTCAATTCATTGATCTAATCGCCATTCAAGGTGGGCACAGAGACTCAACGATATCGACTTTGACCACGCAATACAACACTTGCAAAGTATTGAGGTCGCTAAAGTAGCTAAGAACGCTAAAGCTCATACGGTCGTAACTCGGATCCATAGCCTTATTTTGCAGAAGTTCACTTCTGGGACCATCGAAGACCCTGATGGGGACCATGATGAACAAATGGTAGATGAAGAGGAAGATGAAGATGCCGAGAACCCAGATGAAGGCTCGACAGATGATGAGGAGATGTTCGATGAGGATGACGGGTCATCAGTCAACAGCCAATTGACATACAGCAATACTACGTCGGTATGCACAAGTGTTGATACTTCGGATCAAGCTGTTTACCCACGTCAAGAGCATTCAAGTCAAGTGAAAGTAGGAACTGGGCAGGAGATGACGACCGAAAAACCAGTGGCCCTTCACCTGGCATCAGCATTCGTCGATCGACAGACAAACGGTATGTATCCGTCTAGGAATCTTTGACACTTTAACTTATGTGGAAGCAGTGAGTACCGGTTCGCCATGGGACTTCTTATCTCAAGCAGCGAACCTAGCTTATCAACGTAGGTGGTCTCTTCTCAAATTCGGTTACTGTACTAACAGTTGCAGAAAACGGGCAACAAGCTGAAGGATTTAATCTTATATCCACTGCGCCCACCATCCAGAGACCTTCGGCATCTCTTCCTGGTAACTATATGGGGGCCCAACAGCAACGTAATTTTGGGACGGGTAAGTCAAGAACCAGATTAAGGAATTGTTTATCGCAGCTAAAAAAAAAGAAGAATCGAACCAAGCCCCAACAAATGCGGGCCACGACCCCTTCAGACTTGCCACTTTTCCTAGCGCTGCACCAACCAACCCCGGAGGACATGATCTTTGGAATTCCTACATCTCCTCCTACATCGTCCCCAGCGGAACACTCGTCGACCCAACAGAACAGAACCTTTGGAACTCCTACATCGCTCCCGATAGAACACTCTTCGACCCAACAGAACAGAACCTTTGGAATTCCTACATTGCCCCCAATGGGACGCTCGTCGACCCCACAGGCAACAACCTCTGGAACTACATCGCCCCCGACGGAACGTTGGTCAATCCCCTGGTGTACATTGCAGGTCCATCTTGCTGACCAGCTACGACGGTTGAGAAGTAATAAACAGAATATCCACCGCTGGCGCAACTTCCACCTCTTCCGTGATGTATGTTGTCCAGCCCATGTTCAGTGGCAGAACCTTTCTCCCTTGCTCTGCATCCTGTCCCGATACTGTTGGGTTGCCTTCTATGATTCGCATCGGTGTCATAGAGTGCGGCGCTTTTGCGTTTGGAGGGCCCTTTGGATTGAAAGGTTTTGGCGGACCAAGAGGTGGTACTCGTCTAATTTGATAAAGAGGACGAGTGAACTAGACATTCGTCAGCTAAAATTTGACATTGGAAGAACAACCCAACCTTCTTGATTAAGTCCATCTCGCACAATAAGTTCCATGTCTTGCCCAAGCTTTTGTCTATACATATGTTGCTCTTAGGGTCGAATACTGCATGAGATAGCCAGTCCTCTAAGCCTTTCAAGATACCTTTATCGTTGTCGGTCAATGGGTCCTGCATGAGATGTGGTGTGGCCTGCTCTGTTGTGGACATCGTTATAGATTGGTGCAAGTTAGAGTAGAAGGTGAATGATGTGCTCTTGCTCGCTGATGTAATATGTCTGTCGAGGCTGTATCACAATAAAGAGCACTGGGACTGGAAGCACCGGTGTATGAGCGATCCGTAAATCCGTTCCGGTTGATAGTGAGGACACGATGAGTTGTTTTGGGCGAAGTTTCCGTTTGATTACCTCATAGTCTGTCCCAACCGCCAACTACTGAGGGGTAAATATATACAGGGAAGCTGACTAAGCCCGAAGGCTCCTTCCACAGTTTTGCCCCCCGCAATCGAATGTTCGCCATTCAGATTTCCACCGCCCCAACAGCTCGACATTGCATCAAGCTGAACGATATGACACGTTCAGTGAAGCCCAAGCGCAGGACGCATAGGTGGCTTGTCATTTTCGGTCTGCAGTAGCAGTAGCGGCGACGGGACAGGGGATGGATGAGCTCGAGGCACCTCGTTCAGTGAAGATTCAGTTGTTGACGACGATATAGATATAAAGCATTACCTCTCGCGAACAGGTCAGATTTGGTTCATTCTCTCCCTGCTCTTTCAAGTTTTCTATCGACTCAACTGTCCATTTGCCGTGTTGGGGTGGACTTGAACAGGTAAGAGCTTGCCTTCAATCTTCTGCTGATGGTTTCAATCTTTCTGACACGCTTATAGATCCTGAGTTGCCTCAGAAAAGCTTTTGAGTTGTGCAGCCTCCTGTAAGCCCCTTGATTCGGTCTCGACATTCTTGGCTGCCTGCCATGAGTTCCTCCCCAACCTCCACCGAACGCATCCTTCAGCCCACATATTTTGGGCACATTGCGACAAAGCAAGACCAATATCTTCTCCTTGAAGCCTGCCTGTCTGGAGTGTTGCATCACATACCTCGATTTCCCCGAACAAATGAACTACAACACGTCGTTCGCAGCGGAAATATATTCATATATGCTGAGATTCCTACCGGCACTGGAGACTGGGAGGATGGCAAAGACTGGATGTTCCTCGGTCGTGAAGATGGATTTCTTGTCAAACGCGAACACTTTGGCCATGATGGCCTCTTTAAGAAGTCAGGGAGTATTGTTGTACAAGGAGTGCCTCACAATGTTGTCTCCTATCACAAAGTAGAGAACACCATGAATATGACCTTGAAAAGACCTTCCCAGGACTCCAAACTTCAAGGGATCTCGCTTCGCCCGGCTTTGGCTGTCCGTGTTCCAAGTCCCTACACCGATGGCATCGAGGCACAGCAAACTTTGTGAAGCAGGAAGAGGAGTGGTGACAAACTTTTTTTCAAATAAAGCTTATCGGTGATTAAAGCACAATGGCATCGAATTCTCTGTTTCCCGTCGTGATGGAACGGAGATACTAAGATTAAAAGCGCTCTTCATGATTATTAATGCCTCTCCTAGAAGACCTAGACATTTCGAACATGTACCTTGCGCGTGAGAATCTCGCTACTTCTGCTGCCAAACCGCTTTTGCAGCCCATCCACACTTTGGGCGCCTCCTAGATATGCGCTCTAGAAGAATTATTCGCTAAGAGTACAAGTCCATAAGCATTGCGACAGACATGCCCTGGCATATGAAGGTTCGACGTGATGCTTCAGTGATGAGCTCGTACTGAAGACGATCTGGAAAGAGACGTGGTGACTTCGTATGTCTGCCAAGACCCTCTATCCGAAGTCTCCCACGACCTCCACTATGTTGACAATGAAGACATGTCTATTGAGGCCACGAGAGCTTCATTTAGGTGGGTTCTGGATAATAGTGAGAGAAGGCCTCTGGAAGAGGCATATAAGGACCCGCGGCTGATTGCGTCTTTGGACGGTGGTAGCTCCGCTGTTCGAAGATCATAAGAAGATGGAAACAGCGCCGACAGCTCCATGGAATCGAAAGGCTGATTGGTCAAGCTTCTTCAGTGGTGGAACAGGAAGATTCTGATGATGGCACGCTGAACGTTAATACGAGAGTCAGGGACTGGACAAACCTGGCGCGGCATGACAGGGAGTCAACGGAGAGTGGCACCAAACACTTTCATCTCCGTCAACACGTAAGTAAAAGCATGGACTAGCAATAAATACATCGTGCAAAAGCACGAAGACTAAGACCATACGCTGGCAAGCGACGTATTTAGGGGATTCCTCATCACAAGGCAAACAAAGCGATGGCCATCAATGTATTCAATCGAAGTTCTATCTAAGCCATAAGCAGACCATATATTTCCATTGGTCACGATAAATCAGCTATTCCTTATGCCAATATGATTCGTTCAGGGGGCATTCATCGCCGAATTTTTAGAAGCTGCTAATATGCGCTGCGTAAAATCGTCTTGCATCGCTGACCTATCCGTGGATACGGTATCGCGGCGAGTAATGACGGTGTCGAAGCTTGCGCGGAAATGGAAGTAGTAACGGTGAGGAGGCGGTTCCTTCTAGAAGGTTTGGTTGTATGTCTCTAATTCGCATACGTTCAACACGTTGTGTGTTATTTTGTTTAGGTTGCCGTGAGGGTGCTTGGCATGACGCACCAATGCAACAAGAAACCAAGGTACTCTTGAGATTGCTAACATTGGCCTCGTTATCGTTCGGATAGGTGTAGGCTGCCCCCTCACAGGCTGCGAAAAATGGTGGAGCGGGTCCATTGGCAATGTTCTGAGCGGAGTTCAAGCAGACAGGACCATCGACTTGATCGTTGCATGGGATACCCGGCTGCTTGAATAGGTCAATGTTGCAACCGGACACTGCTGTGCCCTCGGAAGAGCACGTTATAGGTACAGAATAGCCATCCACATAGCTAACATCGATATCAGGTGGGCCCGTCGTATAGCTGCCTTCAATCTTGCTGCCATCGGGGTTGAGGTTTGGGCCCACATATACCCTTCCTGCCCATCCAGTTGGGAAAGCATACTGAGTGGAGGCATTATCAGGAAGTATGGTGGCTGAAGGATTACCTACCGGAGAGGGGCCACCAGCATTTGAACCAAAGGAGAGAGACAATTGATTGCCGTACATATTGGTCATCGAGATCGTCATGTAATTCCCTGAGCCATCCGTAGTTGCAGTACTTCCAGCGTCTGGAGCACTCGTAACTGGAACGGTACTTGAAATTGATGTGGGATCCCGGTTCCCGAGGGTTACTGTCACAGTACGGGCCGGTGGGCAGTTGAATGGAGTTGCAGCTACCAGAGCCGCGAGCCCCACGAAAGCGATCTGATAGGAAGTTTTCATTCTGGTTCCAGATTGTCCAGAAAATGACTTATCCCGGAAAAAAGTTGGGCTTTGGTTTCCTTTTATGTTGCATCGGGATGTCGCCTTTGGATGCTTGTCAAAGCATCCAAATATGGAGCCACGATGTTATTCTCTCTTGGCTTGGAGCAGGGTCCTCTGAATACGCTTTGGAATGCGAGAGCGATGTATGGTGAAAGTCTATATAGTCGATTGTATATGTATCTTCTGGGATCCTCCAGTACCACCTCAGCCCTTTCTCTGATAGCCGGCAAACCATTGCCATATGGCCCCTCTTTCTGAGATGACCGGCTGTAGTACTGATTGGCCATCATGCAACCCGAAGCAATTTATTAAGTCTCTTTTCGACGACTCATCCGGCACAACGAGGGCAGGGTCAAATTCCTAGGGAGAACAAGTCATGCAGTATTCTAAGTCTTAAAGGTTAGGGGTGAAGCGTAGCCCTAGTACTGTAAGAGGCTGTTTTGCAAGGCAGGCAGCCATCACTTTAACATGGTCAGGCTATCGCTATAGAAGTGTATTTATATAAAGATCAGCCAGCATGTATCCTATTTGCTCTCAAGGCATCAAATCTATTGGAAGATCACATCCCATTCAATTGCGAAAGCCACCATGAGCGAAAGAACCAGCACGCCGTGCTCGCCTGATCGTAGTTCAGCAAACTGTAGCACTCTAGCCACCTCATCCTCTAGTGGGCCCCAATCAGATATCGACCTAGGGGGCTTGTCCAGGACAGATACCCCCGCTCGTCAGCCGCCGAGAAATACAGAAGGCAACTAAGATGTATAAAGCTCTGTATCAATAAGACCGACCAATCATTTGCTGAAATTTGAGAAGGCAAACTTCAAAGCTTCATCGACTTTATTTCCGACAGCCCTTGAGGATCTTGCGTTATTGTCACCCTTCCCTTTCCATCTAGACTTGCGTGCTCATTAGTGATTCTCACATTACTGTAGTGTCGCTTGATGCGAGACGTCTCATCGTCACCGCGGGAGAGCTTCAAAGGATATTTAAAAATGAATCACAGCTCTGGACTCAATCCTCTCTGATCCTTCCGGTCGTCGATCAACCATATCTCATGGTTCCTGTGTCGCATGAAAGTGGGGCGGCGATAGTACGAAAGCGTTTAGAGTAGTGTCTTGGTTTAGCATTTTCGAACGTATCTCACCAAGGGTTGTCCGCGAATGAGAGCATCGCAGCCGCTCGATAAAAACAGCATCTCGACTTTCCCAGTGTTTTCTTGCGTCGGCTTTGTAATTATGCTCGTGACCATTTTCCCTTCCTTGTCGAACGCTCTGACAGCACCCTCACTACTGGCCTTTTTTACAATGACAGCCATCGTATACTCTTTGTCTTTCACCATCGACATATCCACTGCGGTCTTCCAGGCCTCGACAGTACACCCTTCATAACCTGTCTATGAAGCGTATGAGCCATCTGAATCATCTGTCTGAGCATGACACGTACTTCGGTCTTGAATGTATTTTTAAGTTCATCTTCATCATCTGCAAACTCCCCCACCGAAGTTGACCAAACACCGTCTTTCATGATCACTAAGAATGATGTTGTCACTAATCTTCAGTTGTACCGACGTTGTCGCTTAGCTGGCGTCTATTCTCCGCGATGGACCAAAAAAATACTGTAGTCGATGCTCCTCGGGGCCACAGCATGTAAAATTTAGGGTAGATAGGTGTAGGAGTAAGAGTTTGTATGAGTCGCCGATAGGTTGAGAAGAAGTGTCTCTTAGGCGGCTACGTTGACCGAAGGTTCGTACGTTGACGTTTCGACGTTGATACAGCTGGAATATATAATTTAGGCATTGTCCAAAGAAGATACTGAAGTGATGGTGACGTACCGTCTCGTGAGAAGTCTGCTCAGTTATGAATATTTCTGTGGAAGAGAGGTGAGGGAAATAAGTAAAATCCGTAGAGCTGGGGTGGATGTCGGCTAGAGAAATCCCTAGGCCAGTGTTAGAAGCTTATCTAGGTGTCAAGTACTCAGTTGCGCAGGGTAAGAGATTGGAGAGGGAGGACAACTATAAGCGCAAAGCAGAAAGGTGAAGCTTCGTAGTTGAAGGGGATTTTGCGGGCTTTTATGGACTGTCGGGCGCAATATGTGATATGTCGAAGAGGAATGGGAAACGGCGTAAGAACTGAATGTTGATGCCCCAACAGCAAATTTTAATCACAAGACGGCTTTTACCCCACCCAGGTTCTAGATTAGTCATCCAAAATATCCGAAACGTTTCGCCATCGCGTCGCAAACCGTTCTCCTCCATCAACCTCCAGGTACTGACTACCAATCATGGTCGATCTCTCTCATGACGAGCTAGGAATCATCGAAACCTACTGTATCAATGACGGACTACATAGCTTTCGTGCAACGTTCAATACGACGTTTCCAGATACAAACGCTGCAGAGCTGGGGTCGCGACTACTCTCACACGATGGTAAGCCTCAACTCTAAGCTTTTAAATGCATTGCTAATGGATTTCCAGGTAAAAACATAGTCCTCAAACTCATTGTCGCGTTGCAAAACCTCACAGCAGCTCTATTTCTTCGTTCGCGAATTGGGAATGGACCTCTCATTGGCGACATTTCGAGCCTAATTGTCCAAGTCACCTCAAACACGCTGAAGATCGAATATATCGCCCACCTCATGAAGCTTGTTCTCACAAAGGCAGAAGATGCGGAGATATGGACAGCTATATTTGACCTCGTCGCGCGCACAAAACCCATACTGCAACCGACAACTCCTCCCCCATCCCAGCCATCATTTACATCATCGTTCCAGCAGACCCCTTGGTCCTTCAACACGGGCAATTTCGCAGACACATCCGAGCACAGAAATCAGGTCGATGACGCACTGAAAGAAGAACTCCTCCCAAGCCTCCGACTCGATATCCCTGACCTCGTCCACGCCGTCTTCGGGCAGGTCCCGCGACTTGATGAGCTGGCAGAGGAGGTGTTCGATACATGCCGGGAAGGAGATGCACCACTCTACATACACGGCTCCGGTTGGACGAAGTGGCCTCCGAGTGCCGAGGAGGAACTTGTACTGGAGTGGCTCCAAAGCCTTATGGCGCGCTTCATGGTCTGGGTTCATGAACGTGGCTTGCATCCTGCATACTGTCGGTGGATATACCAAGGGCCTGGAGTCTACCTCGACGGATCCACTGCTAAACGGAAGATGGACGTTGGTATTACAGCACATCATGGACAGAGCAAGAGAGGCGATGAAAGAGGTAACGAGAAGACCGATATACCGATCTCCGATTGGGCTCAGATCCTCGTGGCTGGAGAGTTGAAGAGCAATCCCATCGAAGATGGGCAGACTCCAGCATGGCTGGACCTGGCCACGTACGCTCGCGAGGTTTTCCGCACGCAAGACCGGAGGTTCGTTCTTGGGTTTACCCTGTGTGGATCCCTGATGCGGTTGTGGCAGTTCGACCGGTCGGGTAGCTCCGGATCTTCCTCGTTCGATATCAACGAGAACGGATTCAAATTCGTTCATGCCATGCTCGGCTATCATCTGATGAACGACATGCAGCTCGGTCTTGACCCTACAATTCGGCAATCAGACGGCAAGTGTTACGTGGAGATCACTCGAAATGATCAGATCGAACGACTCATTCTTACGCAGCTCATCAAAAAGCAAGCGGTGATTGCTGGCCGGGCAACGACTTGTTGGAAAGCGTATCGCGACGGAGACAAATCGAAGGAATCTCTCATCGTCAAAGATTCATGGCAGTATGAGGAACGACCTGAAGAGGGGGAGCTCATCAAGGAGGCAACGGATAAAGGCGTGCGAAACATCGCTCGGTACTATCATCACGAGACGGTGCAGGTTGGCGGGAAGAACGATGACACCATCGAGAATGTACGGAGAGGGTTGATGAAAACATGCGGTCGCACTACATTCAGACAGAGATCCTTCGTCGAGTCCGAAGTACCAACCTCGGAATCTTTGGGGAGAGCTGTGGCAGGCCGAACTCAAAGTCCAAGTCTATCGCGCAAGCGATCGTCAAGTTTGGCCCAGATGACGCCGCCACCTAACAAGAGGTCCTGCTCAAGCCGTCGATCAAGGGATCCAGCGACGCCTACCCATAACCGAATCCGTCGACGTGTTATCACTCGCGATGCCGGCAAGACCATCCAAGAAGCGACTTCTCTCGTGGCTGTCCTGAACGGATTGGTTGGGGCTATCAATGGTACGTAGCACATCTTGAGCGCCGCGAAGCTCTCTAATGGGTTCCAGGGCACGAATCTCTGTTGGACGCCGGCATCCTCCATCGTGACATCTCCAATGGAAATATCATGCTCACCGAGCAAGAGGATGACGGGTTTCTAATCGACCTCGATCTCGCAGTCAGACTGGATGACAACACAGCATCTGGGGCACCAAGCAAGACCGGTACGAAGGTGTTCATGGCGATTGGTGCACTCAAAGGCGAGCATCATAATTCCATGCATGATTTGGAGTCATTCTTCTGGGTGCTATTCTGGATCTGTATCCACTGGGATGGACCTCATCGGAAGCGAAGGATAGTAACAGAATTCAAGGACTGGAACAAAAAGTCAATCAAGGAACTTGCGAAGTTGAAGATTGGACTGGTTCTGGAAGATGATTTTAATAAGGAAATGAAGGTCAACTTCTCTGAATACTGCAAGCCGTTGATTCCTTGCATGCAGGAGCTGTGGAAGGAAGTCTTCCCAGGGGGGAAACGGTGGCTTAGTGAGGATCGAGAACTTTACTCCCGGGTGGCTGATGTTCTTGAAAGAGCAAGGGAGAACTTTGCAGACAATGCTTGATGTCGAGAGATAGTGCCAACCTATAAGCTCCTTGCGGTCCTTATGGCCCTTTCAAGGGCTTCCAAAAGCTTAGGCCATTTCCTACTTTTGTAAATACCTATGTAAAACGTCACAGGAAAAACCCCTGTCGATGAGAAGCTGGACCATTTGATCACATTGAAACCCCGTCACTGCAGAGTCCAGTGGCGTTGCTCCCTTCTTGTCCCTCGCAGATACGTCAGCTCCTTTTTCAAGAAGAATGGTTGCCACTTCCGTACGTCTTGCCAGTCCAGAGATCCTGTTCATTATCGCTAGATATAACGCTGTCTGCAGATTGTGCTGTCGGTCAGAGACACATGCGCCGAGCAACAGAGTGATTTTCGCCATATGGTCATTGACGGCAGCATTCATGAGTGGCGTTCGTTCAACTTCCCGCCGAGCTGGTGCACTTTTTTCCAGTAATCCTGCATACAATTAAGTCATTCCGCTTATCACCAGTATTGTCTGCAGGCGTATCAGGTGGGTTCGGCCCGCGCCGAGACTATTGCCAGACGAATCAGAGAATATTCTAGCACCGGGTTTGTCCTCGGCTATGCAACGCTTGAGCCTTGGGCCCTTTTCTAGAAATAGAAACTGGGACGAATTGGGATGCTATGCGGAAGGATGAGGCGCAGCAAGAAGGTTCGAGAACACTTGAAGGTGACCACGATTTCTAACTCGAGAAATGAAAGACATTGGGATGAGTGTTCTGAGGGCGAGACTGTTAGTCCACAACAGACTGTAAGCAAACGAGAGCGACATAGTCGGACAGATTTATCTTCAAATTAATTAGAGATAAGCAACTTAAGCACTGTTTTGCTACACTTTATCTATAAGAGAACCAGAGAGTTTTCATCACGTGATGGAAGTTCTTTCCCCCAGGGCAAAGAACTTCCATAGTGTGACCAGACAATGGGAAGTGAGACAAATCAGGGATGGCGTGTAAATATGAGTAAAGGAATCGGAAGTACCCGCCCATGGAGCACTCGCCAGGGCTAGATCCTTTCAAAAGTTGAGGGGAGCACTCGCCAGGAGAGTACTCGTCAAGGGAGTACTCGCTAAAGGTAAATCCTTCAAAAACCGAGGGGAGTACTAGCCGGGGGAGTGCTCGTCAGGAGAGTACTCGCCAGGAGAGTACTCGTCAAAGGGAGTACTCGCCACAGGTAAATCCTTCAAAACCTGAGGGGAGTAATAGCCGAGGGAGTGCTCCCCTGGTGAGTACTCCCTCTAGTTTTTGTGGGATTTTCCCTTGGTAGTACTCCCCCTACGAGTACTTCCTTTAATTTTGTGGGTTTTATCCTTAAAGAGCACTCACTTTGGTAGTACTTCCCCGACGAGTACTTGAGCCATGAAAGCACTCATTCATTGACTAATGTCATACAATTATTTAAATTGAATGGCCGAGTTTGCTAAAATTGAATTATCGACCAAATCGACAATACTTTGCGTTAGCTTCTATATAGCAAGATCTTTTGGATGGTCAATGAGTCGGCACTACCGTAATTAGTCAACAACTTCCGGTGAGTATGCTGATGGTGTGAACAACTTTTGGTGTGAGCCACGCCTCGTGGGGTAGACCATTTGAGGTGTACACCACTGCTGGTGGTGTGGACCACGCCTCGTGGTGTATACCACTTTGGGTGTACACCACGGCTGGTGGCGTGGACCATTTTTGGTGTGCACCGCAGCCCGCTATTAGTCACGTGATGAAAGCTCCTTGTTCTCGAAGCTTGTTGGTGCGCCTCATCCTTCTTCAGCATTCACTTCTTGCTCTCAGCATTCACTTCTGGATCCTCCCGCTCCACTGGCATCCCCAAAATACGTTAACTCAGGAGGCACTCTGAAAATGGCCCGTGATTGAGCAGGCTAGGTGGTGCATGTACGGTCAGTCTGACTCGAATTTTCCTTGTCTTGCGCCCTTCTGCCCTACCTTATGGCTGTTTCAATGGTTAAGTGAAATGGTGCCAAGAACATTGAATATGAACTTAGAGATGGTAAGACACGTCTGTAAAAGATCCATCTTTAGTACATGATGTGGCCTGGATAATTCTTAGCTGACTATCCGTAGGCTTTAAATGAGATAGTAGAGCTTCTCTGGCCCAAAACCTGAAACAATCTCAGCCACCATCTCCATCATCGCCCTTTGAATTCGTTGCCTAATCTAAAATTAGATAGCAAGCCAAGTGCTGCCTCTGCACATGGCACAGCCACAAACCCCTCAGCACCCCACTTGGTAGCTACTGTCCTCCGCACGATATCAAAAAGTGCAAATTCCCCTGGGTAAATCGAGACTCATTCGGGTTCAAAACGTAATGCCTGCCATTCGAAAGATTATTCCGAAACGGGGAAGAGAATTCTGGGATTCGCTTGACCCCGATAACAGGAAGCAGGTTTTGGAGGCGGTAATGATTGAGGTAAAGTCAAAAAGAGCTTACGTTCGCCGTGCAAAGACCTAATAAGTGTCTCAAACAGTATGACAGGCCAGTGCCGGATCAGGTTCACTACAATTCGGGTGGATCGAGCGGTTCTCCTCTCACGGCCTGTGGGGTCAGGGTCAACTTGCCATGTTTCCGCGATTGCCAGATATTCCTGCTCCGCGGCGCGTTCCTCATCGAAGGTCAAGGACGAGTAATAGAAACTGGCTGCTCATATCTCGTCAAAGACGAGGACTGGATCGGGCTATGTGGGAGCGAGACCGTTATCGTCATCGTGGAGGAAGGGCAACAGCGGGGCGCATGTCGCAAACACACGCAAGAAGCGCAGGAAAGAATACTTGCCGAGAAGTCAAAGTCCGGCACCGAGTGTACTCTTATGTAAGATACTCGAAAGTACTAGATTCCGACGTGCACGCCGAGGCAAATAAGAAAGAAGGTGTTTACAAGACGAGAAACTACAAAATACCTCTTAACCGAATCGTTGGCACACCCGGGCCGAACTTAGCTAGATATACTACCCATCAATTGAATACCCATACCCATGTGATTGGCTTCTTTCGTGCTTGATCCATCGCTAGCCCTCAACGTAGAGATCTCCATGACGATTCCACTAAACGCCTTGGCAGCTCGGCCAGCCATCGACCCCCCAACAGGTCAATTATCCCTGGCTGACCAACATACTCTCTTGGCTTCTCAATTGTGGTTTCTTTGGTGCCATAACCGTCAGATTTGAAATAACGCTGCCCTCATCGAGCTTCATCGAAGACCCCGACAAACTCTACGTGAGCTACCTCTCAAGTCTAAAAGGCATCGTGATTAGTGAAGATCAGTGACACATCGAGCATACCTTCATAGACTTAAGAGGGAGAGACTTCAGAAGTCTAAACCGTTGGTTTGTCTCGCGACGGGGTGCGTCTCTCGACCCAGGGACGGACGTTACTCCAGTTTCATAATTCGAACTTATGACACTGCTTCTATTGCCAAGGGTTATGCTTTGCGATGTGTGTAATGAAATTGACAGTTGATGTGGCTACATTCGGTGTCCTCGCAGCAATCAGATAGGCTGGTGTAGTCGCAGGGTGATGGGACTCTGTATGCCGTGGCGATATAGAACAGCTTCGGCATTATGGCGGAGCGGGAGTCTTTGCACCGGCGGCCCACTTCCAACGCTCTCAAGTTGGCTCACCGTGCGTTAGGCGTTCAAGGGGTTTCGCCATGAACGTAGCGTCTCTGATCCTTGTGGAGGCAATGGCCTTCTCAAGTGTGGTGATCGTGGACGAGTAGATTTCACGTCGCAGCTGCCGCGCGTCGTCGTTGAGTGGCTAGTGAGGACCAGGGTCATCGAGGAGCCGAAGGCGATAGTGAAGCGACTTATCGTCTAACCAGCCGATGTAACATGTGTTGATTGAGGCGTGGATCAGTAGGAGCAGTGTGGTCTGTATCGTAGTCTTAAGGCTGGTGAGGACCTCGTGGTCATTGGTGCTCTCGAGAGGGTCATCGCACGTTTGGACGATTTCTTTCGGTGAGGGGACATGTCCGCCGATGCGTTTCTCTAGGGAGTCAAGTCGTCGAGAGATAGAAGCTCGTGTGCCTTGATAGTCTTCGCGAGGCAGGAGGGTAGACCATGTAAGTGTCGGTTGTACATCCCCTACGTAATCCGCTGGATATAAACCACTGCCTCTGCGATTGGAGCCTCCGATGTAGAAGCCTCACCTCGGGGGGTGACGGTTGACCTCTGCTCGTTGGAGCGGCAGAGAGTGTCCTCGGCCGTCGTCGATCGATCGTGCGACTCATTCTGTTACTCATTCCAGGAGGCCATCGTATCAAGGGAGGAAATTCAGTCTTCAACACACAGTAACTTGGATGAAGGTTCTTCGCTAACGTTGATGCAGATTCGTGGAAATCAAATCTAGCGAACGTGAACCCTTTATCAAAGCCCTGCAGAGACTTCGACCAAGTTTACAGAAGACTGTTTCTGAGCTAGAAGATCAGCTTGAGATTCTCAAAGACGACATCGCAGACTTACTAGGACGGCTTCAGTATACGGGTATACCCCAGGAGTGAAAGCTCCATGTCGCGGAAAGAGCGCGCCTCGTTGTTGTACGAATTGACGATGCCGTCGAGGAGTTGCCAGGAGCTTTTGGCATCCCATGGTGGTCAGCATCATAACATCCTTCGACTCTCGAGCAAGACGGTACCAAAGTAGAGCACACCATGGCTGACCTGGTCCAAAAAAAATATTGTCCTGAGGACGGGTCGTCTCGAGACGTATCCAGTCGTTAGACATCTTTTGTCTAGAGACTAATGTTTAAAGACATGCTAGGTCTGGCGACATATTGTGTCTGGAGACACAATTTGTCGTAAGAAATACTAGGTCTGGAGACAGCTGTCTTAAGACGTAATTAGTCTTGAGACTAGTGTCTGAAGACCTCACGTGTCTTACGACACTTGTTGTCTGAAGACACTAGTCCCAAGACAAAATGGGTCTGGAAACACTGGTCTCAAGACACATAATGTCTTGAGACCCTAAGTCTACCCGTCAAAGCTTCTGCTTCTGTGGAGCACTCCCCTCAGGTGGTTCACCTATTGACATCCAGAACTCCAGGTAATTACTAAGAAGTGAAAATGATACACTGTATAAACAACAGCTAAGTGGCGTGCACATTTAATATCGAATGATTTTTCCTATTTCCTGGCTGTACCTGCCTAACTAGCGTTACAGATGTAGAGCTAAATGTGTGAAGAGTAATATGTGAGTACGGAAAAAAGCTAGTACCATTTACAGAGCTTGACCTCAGACGAGCCCAACGCAACAACGCACATCTCAAACCCCACCAGCACCATCTCATATTTCCCAATGCGCTCCGAAAACCTTCACGCTCGGGTTGAGTCGTTGGGTTCCTAAAACTTCATCCAGCCACGAAAATTCTTCACCAAGATTTGCGGTATCTGCAGCGCTTATCTACCTAGCATCCTCACGACTCTTTTCGGGGAGCTCTACCATGCAGTAGTCTTCCGAAATGTTGTCGATGCTTTGGGAGGGAGAGTCGTCATCTATGCTAAGCTCTAGCATCGTCTCCATCAAACGCAAACCCCTCACCTCTTTGCAAGCGCTCAGGTGAGAGAGTCTATGCTTGATCCTCCCTGCCGCATACTGATCCGTAAATCCGTCGAATGGTTCCAGGGGGGGTGCGTCTTTGTCAAGTGTAACGGCGAGAAGCTGAATTATATCCTCATGTTCATCGCCGAAAGTGGTAAGAACCCGTAGGGACGAAAACCCCAACCTTTCGAAGATCGTTCGCTGGTTGCTCAAGGATTTGCCGCTCAATAGAATATCTAGGTCCGCTAGGTAGCAACCGTTGATGGGTTGAGCAGTATCGTTCGAAGTGTAAGGAAGGAGTCGCCCATGGCATAGCAAGGCAGCTAGGATCAACACGAGCTGCTCCGGTTCTTGGGATTTCTGAAAATCTCCTATCAGTCGTTGATATAGGTTCAAAGTATCCTCTGAGCTTGCCCATTCACTAAGCACTCGGAGAGGCCGACCGTGAGTTATTGAACTCCAAGTAAGGAGTAATAGTATATTGTTCTCTGGCTTTCGAAGGGATGGATATCGGTGGTAGGTGTGCTCGCTGGCTCCCATTAGTGTTACCCTTCTGCATTCATGGTAGGGAAGATCACAAGTATATGCCAACGAGATCCACCTCTGCTGAGCCCAATCCGCTTAGCACCTGAAATGGAAGATCCTACTGATGTTAGCAATAACTCGGCTCGTCGCTAACAATTACGTACCAAATATCCCTCCCGGAAGCCGATGGGTAGGAATTTCATCATTTGCATACTCCACCCCACCGTATCCAGCGGGCTAATGTCTACGTCTTTGATGAAAACTTTGGACTTTAACAGTGCATCGTACATTTCCTTTGGATCAAAATCTCCAAACCGATTTGTGCCGGTTACGCCGACCAGAACCCTATACAGGTTAAGGTTGTCGCTGATTGTATATTCCTGATCGAGTGCATGTTGTCGACAGTCCACTATGCCGCCGGAGAGTTCAAGTAGGCCTCGTACCAAAGAAATGATTTGGAGTTCTGAGCCGTGTAATGTCTTGATCGGTACCTTGGGTTCCGACAAAGCCTTGAACGGATCTGTATGACACTTTCGGAAAGGTTGAAGCAAGTCGGCTTGGTCTTTCGCAAAGAGTTCAAGGGCCTCGCACGAGTCGAAATTCCGCAGAAAATTCAGACCAAGGAACACAAGGTATCGCGTAAAACGCTTGCGAACAGGTGGATCAGATTCCTGCAGAGTGTTAACGGAATTTGAAAGCCGAACAGCGAAGAGCTTACCAGAATGTCGTGGGTTAGCAGCGCTCTTTCAAGCGGTATCCTTAGGCCGTTTGATAGAGCAAGATCACGACAACATTCCTCGTATCCTCGACAGCATCCGGAGCGGATCCTATTTGCAGTCTTGCGGAGAAAGCGAGCACGACCCCTCTTGGTCGCCTCCCATGTGCCATGGACTAGAATGTCTTCCTTTATTGGTGCCGTCGGGTCGTGGTCGAAGTACTGCTCGCACCCCCAAAAAAAAAGCCATTGAACATAGGACGCATGAATGACAACGTCATAAGACTTGCCGTCTTCGTTCTTCCCAGCAATACTGATTCCCGGCTCCGAATTGAGCCATCGAGAATGGCCCGATTCGAGTTCATGCGCTGGGACGCAAATGAGCTTCCATGACCGATTGCACAGGTCTGAATCAAGAGTCGGCCCTGGGAACTAGTAATGTTTGTGGGTTGTGAGTTCTTGATGAAGGTCAGGCCGTCTTACCTCAACATTGTATTCTAGTGTAGTACTAGAATCCTCTACCACGCGTGTGACCTGAATATGCCTGAATTCTGACCACGCGGCCGCAGGCTCAAGCGTCGAAGGAGGCGTGGGAGGCGGCCTTGCATGCATTTCGGGCAGTCAAACAAGGCAAACTTCGTGGAGAAGAAGTTCCCCAACCCTTCGGGGATCTATATAGGCGAACGCACGTCTCATGGCTTGCAGGCATCACTAGACCATTAAAGGGGAATCCAGGATGCAGGCTCTTCTTTGCCCGGGGTTGCTCCCATCTGTATAGGGAACGACCTACTAGTTGCAGAGCATCCTATGGGTTCACAACGCTGGCTGTAAATGGACTTGCCCATCGCTCCATTTTCCACTTCAAGCTTAGCGGCAGGGTGGTTCCCATGGCTCCAAATTCCTCTTAAAGCCTAGAAGCAGGGTCTCATTAGGGCTGATTGACGAACCGGCTGAATCGCACGCTAAGCGCTGCACCGCACCGCTCTTCCACACTGCACTACTGTCCACCAGTCTGTACTATTTCGAAAACAGACGAACTGCGCCAAGGGTACATGGCTCCATTTCCCTTCTGAAGTTTAGGAGCAGTACCTCTTGAAGGCTGATCGCGAGCCACAGAATGACTTAGCACGGCTCAAACATTTTGCCAGAGCCAAGACTCATTCCTATTGGCAATGTCTGCGTCTGCAGTCGTCTTGAAGCCACTCAATTTTCATTTACGCATGTGTTATGCCATCCCCGAGCGGTGAGCCATCGGCTTGCCACTACGAGCAAGAAACGATTTATGTATAAGCCCGTCGTCTCTGTCCACAGTGTCTCACCTCGATTTGCATCTATTCCAAACATCAATTCTCCAAAAAGTCGTTAATATCGCAGTCAGACGTCATGGGTTACGACCGAAAGGTCCTAAAAGCAGGCAACGGTGTTGATGTACCGAAGAAGGGTGATACGGTTAGAATTGAATATACTGGCTATCTCTATGATGAGTCCGAAGGCGCCAACGATTACCGGGGAGTACAGTACGTCATGAGAATTGTGTCAAGACACAAAGTGAACTGCTGATGGCCCGTAGGATTGACGCTTCCAAGGACCGTGGAGATGGAGTCTTCGAAATTGCCATTGGCGTTGGCAAGGTTATTAAAGGTACATGCCATTAAGCAGCATAATAGATGGAAGAGACTAAATCACGGCAAAGGCTGGGACGTCGGTGTTTTGGAGATGAGTGTCGGCGAGAGGAGCATCTTGACAATCTCGAGGTAGACACTCCAAGTCTTTGCTATTGAAGAATGTTGACATTCTTTCACCAGTGATTATGCATATGGTGATGGGTACGCTCTCCATACGTCACTTAGTATGGCCATCGAGAGAGCTGATTGCTTATCCCCCCTTCTCCAATCTACAGCGGCTTCCCCCGTCGTATTCCGTCCAATTCAGCCCTAGTCTTGTGAGTGCAACTCACTTCTTACTTCTCGAGGTCACCCTGCAGGATACCTGTTCGCCAAAGCGAGATAAGGAGTGGAGTCCCACCGCATAGCTTGATGTTGTTCAGTGCAAATACTGTGCATACGTCTAACAAGTTCACAGCGATGTGACGCTATTGTCAATCAAAAAGAACAGTGGGGTTGCGTTGTCCGCTGGAGGCGTCCCAGATATCGAGGGGCAAGGTCAACTAAGTTGATTGGAAAGGCGGCATTGACAGGACGACCTTCCGACCTTCCGACCCTACTTTAGAAGAGAGATGCCCGGTCATAGTGGCTAGTCGTAGCAGCCAGTATAGATGGAAATATTTTACAACCTTCTCTGTTCCCTGATCCTTCCTTGATTCCTTATTCCTTTCGTTTGACTCGTGGGGCTTCCCCGCTTTGTGATGACTAACCAATTTCAAAAGAATACCCATTGTCGTTCATCCATGATCTATCACGCCCTGATTTCGCCACAGGCCTGACGGTGAACCATGGATATCACAAATGCCACGCAGCCATACGCGAAGCATTTTATACCGCTTGAGTCAGATCCTCCAGTGCTGAACGACCTTATGTACGGACTGGGAGTCTCAGGCTGTCTTGCTTTTACTGACGTTTGGTCAATCGATGATCCCGTTCAACTCAGTTCCATATCACGTCCGGTCTACGCCCTTATCCTTATTCTGCCTACATGTGAAGAATACGAACGGCATCGCCTGTCCTCTCGGGGATCGGGCAACACTACAGAGGATACGAAAGGAGAAGAAATCATTTGGATTCGACAGACGATTGACAACGCCTGCGGCCTCTATGCCATCTTACATGCGACCTGTAACTCGGCGACGAGAGACTTCATAGGTACGTCGAGCATCGTTACAAAGGAGCTTTTACACTGACCACACGTGGCCGATCAGTCCCCGATTCCCTCCTGAGCAAACTCGTGGCTTCCTCAAATAGCGAGCGAGAGACTTTACTTGAAAGCTCGACAGACCTTGAGACACTATATCGAAAAGCTGCGCTCCGTGGTAACACAGCCCCTCCACCGGCTGAAGATGAAGTTGATTTACATTATGTATGCTTCATCAAGTCTTTGAATGGCTCTGTTTACGAGATGGACGGCGATGCAAATGGGCCAGTCAAAACAGATGTTACATTAAGAGAGGATCAGGATTTGTTGGAATCATCCGCACTCGACTGTGTAAGACGCTGTATCGCTAG
>JAABUV010001635.1_pt1 | contig 32167 bp, 42 predicted proteins | sample 5559971 | NCBI WGS metagenome assembly JAABUV01 (sample SAMN10711881, study PRJNA513362) | rock metagenome | isolation source: Antarctica rocks | place: Antarctica: Victoria Land, Knobhead nord | collected 2015-12-19
GCAAGCCTGCCGAGGAAGTGATAACCTATGTAAAAGCCTGGTCCGGCATTGTCAAGCACAAGTAGGGGATGCGGGCAACTTGATAATGCAACACTGGCACAGATTGGAGCTCAGTGTGGCAAGCCCTAGGACTTATGTGCTTTCTTGCAAGCTCTACTCAGGATGTGGACTCGATGGGTGGTGACAGTCACTCTGCTGCTTCTGTACAGTGTGCTTATTTGTAATCAGATACGGCTCTGACACTGTGGCAGTGCAGCCTGTGACAAAGCCACAAAAAACGAAGCTTATGACATACAAATAAATCCCAACCCCAACCAGACCCCCCCTGCATCCAAAATTCGAAGCAGAGCTGTTTTGACAGTTGCAAGGCCACCGCGCATCGGGCAGGCTCCGAGGCCTTCATGGCTCAACGCCATGACTGGTGACCTGGTCTGCACCGCGCTGCACTGCGAGAGCGATCCGCGGGCTGCCATGGAGAATGCGACCGGCCCCGAAGGCCTGCCCAGTCCCCTGCCGGACGTGTCCCCGCAGCGTGCGGCGCGCGCCAGGCGGCCGTTTGCCGCGCTGCACAACACCAGCGCGGAGCTGCACCATGGCGCCCCGCCCGCGAAGCGCGCCGCGCTGCCCCTCGCACGCAAGAGCGTGGAGGTGTGCAGCGTGAGCGCGCTGGCAGCGCGCGCGCCGCTGCTGGCGCGCTCGAGCAGCCTCTGCGACGTGCCGGCGCTGTCACAGGGCGGCGATCTGTGCCGCTCCATGGGCCAGCTCGCAGCCGGCGGCGACGCTGCTGTGCGGCAGAGCTATGCAGGCACGCTGCACGTCTGCCCAACCGCGTGGCGCCTGCCTGCGCCTGTTCAGCTGTGCCATGCTCTGCTGCGCCCTGCTGCGCGTAGCGCTGTGTCCTTGCCAACGCGCTTGCAGTATCAAGCTGGGGCTGCCCGCTCGTGCAGCCGGCCCGCGCATCTTCACCGCCTCCACGGCAGAGCGGCCCGGCCTGCAGACCGGCGACGTGGTCGCCTTCCTGTCTGAGGAGGCGCGCGCCGGCCCCCGCTGCGCGCTCACTCCCGTCCTGCAACGCGCACGGCTGCCTGGCCTGCCTGGGCAGGGGTGCAGTCCGGGAGCGCGCGCGCTCGCAGCACTCACTCAAGCGCGGCGCCCTGTTAGGGCTGCAGCACGCAGGGCTGCCCGGCTCGTCTGTGCAGGGGTGGTGTCAGGGAGCGTGCGCACTCGCAGCACTCACTCGGGCGCCGCGCCGTGCCAGGGCGGCGTGTATGCGGTGGTGCAAGAGGGCGCGGAGGCCGGGGACCCGGGCGCGCGGCACTACAGCTTTCAGCCGACCGCGCTTCCCGCCGGAGCAGACGCGCGGGCGGCCCACCTGGAGGTAGTCCGCCAGGTGGCCCCCCGGGCCTTGCTCGCCACTGCCGGCGCCCGCGCGCCCGCACGCGAACTGTGCTGCCTGCCGCAGCCGCGCCTCACAGTGCGTGCGGCCTTGCCGCATGACGACCCGTCGAAACGTCTGCGGCGTCCCGATGCGGGCAGCGCGACATGCTCCTGTGCTCGTGCAGCCGCGCTTGCAGCTCAGCCGCTGCCTGGCCCTGCTTCGCGCCGTCACAGCATGCAGCGGCGCAAGCGCTTTGCAAGCCTAGACCTTGTCGCAGGGCGCGTGGCTGGGCTTCCGCGCGGCGGCCGCGGGCGACCGCTTCCTGCAGGCGCGGCGGCGCGGCGGCGACCGGCTCGGCTTCTCCAACGCCAACCTGGGCACGTGGGAGCAGTGGGAGCTGGCCGCCGGCGGCCCCGAGGCGCCCTGGGCGCGCCTGCGCGTCAGCCTGCGCAGCCGCCGCCTGCCGCAGGTGGGCGCCGCGCGTCCGCAGACCCCTTCACCCAAGCGCCGCGCTGCCGCGCAGGCAAAGGGGCCTCTGTTGACGCAGCAGAGCCTGACCTATATCTGTAAGGAGTTGCGCGGCCGCTTGTCAGAGCCACGGGCCGTCAGCGCGCCAAACCTGCCGTGCGTCACACCGCCATCGCGCCGGCAGCTCCCGCAAGCCAGCCCAGGATCATGAGCCTGCCAGTATCCGCAGGGCTGCTGGCCTGGTCACTCCGCTCATGCAGAGCCAGCCTGGCGCGCGGGGCATGGCCCGGGGCTGCAGCGTGCACGGCGCGGCGGCCGAACAGGGCAGTCAACCCCAACCCTGTCACGGCGGCAGTGCCTGCTGGCGGTGGAGGCGGTGCGCGTGGGCTCGCTGGCGCTGCCGGAGCACGCGTTCCTGACGCCGCGCTCGCTGATGCCGCCGGCGGGCGGCCTGTCGGAGCCGGCCGCGGTGCAGCGCATCAGCGGCCTCGTCGTCGAGGAGTGGTTCCAGTTCGTGCGCCGCGAGAAGCAGGTGCGGCCTGCCCCGCGCTCGCCGGCCGGACGCCCGCGAGCGCGGTGCTGCAGGGCTCGCGCGCGGCTAAGCAGGGTGTTTGAGCGCACCTGGATGACGGCAGTAGCTCGCATGACAATGTTGGCCAGGCATCTCGCAGGCGTCTAGGGTGCTGTCTGAGGTGGGGTGCTGGGCTGCGTGTCGCTGCTCGAGCGGCTGCAGCGTAATGGCTCTGAGCATTGTGGCCATGCTGCCATCGCAGCCTGCGCCCCATGGCGTCAACCACAGCCAGGACTGCCAAGCAGTACTCGGGCATGGGCTGGGGCGGCCGCCAGGCTGCTACGCACTGTGCGGGCATGGGCTTGCATATTTGTTAGGGTTGTGTCAAGTGTAGGTTTAGGTGAAGCGCCGCGCGGGCATGGGCTGCAGGTGCGGCAGCGCCTGGAGGGTAAGGTGAACGAGCTGCTGGAGGAGGCGGCCGGGCTCAAGCAGTGGACCATCGACCAGGCGCGCGCGCGCTCTGTGCATGGCTGGCCCGCGCCAGACTGCTGGCGCATGCACGGGCGCAGCCCGGCCCCTCAGCCGGGCTGCATGTGCCCGAGGACGTGCTCACAATTGCATGTGGCTGTTCAAGGTCCGACTGCAAACTGAGCTTGTATGTACAGCAAACCGATTGCACGTGCGGAGTGTGTTGAGCCGGCGCCGAGCAAAGAGCTGCTTCACGCGTCGCCAGCCCCCTACCCTATAAAACCCTGTGTGCGGCGCAGGTCGTGGCGCTGCGAGCGGCAATGCAGACCGAGCTGGAGGCGCTCGGCGCGGCGCTGCAGGCGCGCGGCGGCCAGCTGGTCGGGGCGGAGGCGCGCCTGGCCGTGCGCCTGCGCTGGGGCGTCGCGCTGCTGCGCCGGCTGGTGGACGCGCGCGTCTGCCGCGCCGTGCTCGCTGCCTGGCAGTGCGCCTTCACCCAAGTGCCGCGCCAGTAGGTAGTAGTGTAGCGCAGAAAAGTGTTGCTCGGCCGCGGCAGCCCCTGCATGCTGCCTGCCAGCGTCCATTGGGGTGCGTTATGCAGTGCCTTCGCCGCCATGCCAGCTTGGGGTCTAGTTTTTAATTGGCCTAGACTGCCTAAACTTCGTTTGCATGCCTATGCGGATTGTAGCACCATGCAGCCTTGCACTCCGCCACCGCCATCAAAGAGGCCTGCATGTAGCAGCAGCCCTACTTGGCAGAGCTGACACCAGTTGCTTGGCTCTGACAAAACGAGCGCGCTGCCGTCAGCCGAGCGGCGGCCGCGCAGCGGCGGCTCGCCACGGCGGTGGTGCGGCAGGAGACGCGCTGCGATGCGCGCCGCTGCCGCACGGCGCTGCGCGGCTGGGCGGCCGCAGCTGCGCGCCGCCGCGACTTGCAGGCGCCGGCCGCACCATGCACCATGCCGTGCATGCAGGGCCATGCGGCGACCCAGCTCGCATGCCTGGCAGTATGCCACCCCGTCTGCATGCGCGTCGCCAGCAGCTGTGCCAAAGAATCCTTGCGGCAGGCACCAATGCATGCCCTGCTTGACATAGAATGCGCAAATGACCGTGCGCGTGGGTGCGCAGGGCCGCCTTCGCGCGGCGGTGCTGCGCACTGCGGCGCGTCGGCTCGCCGCGGCGTTTGCAGCCTGGCGCGCTCTGTCTGACGCCAGCAAGTGCGCCGCTGTGGCGCCTCCCTGCGCAGTGAGACTGAGCGTGCGGCGGTCGCTGATGTGTTGGCGGGCGATTTGGGCAGTCGCCACCAGTCTGCTTGCAGGCGAGGCACGCCGTTGCTGGTCATGCGCGCCGGGCCCCATGAAAAGAGTCATACTGTGTGTGGGCCCCTGACATGCCTGGTGAGCTGCTGCTGAAGCCGCGCAGCGGGTAGGCTGCATCCGGCTCTGCACCGTGCCTGCCAAAGACCCAAACCCCAACACGCACCGCCCAAACGCCAGGGAGCGCGCCGCGGAGGCCGCGCGGCGGGCGGCGACGGCGACATGCGCGCACGCGGCTGGCATGCTGGCCGGGTGGGCGGCGGAGGCCGCTGCGCGGCGCGTGCACGGCGCGCTGCTGCGGCGCGCGCTGGCGCGCGCCGCCGCGCGACGGCAGGCGGCGGCGCTGGACGCCTGGCGGGCGGCGGCCGCGGCGCGGCGGCGCATGCGCCGGGCGCTGCACACCATGCTGTCGAGGCGCGGACCTCAATCCGTGGGTCTGTTTCTGTGCCCCCTGCTGTCAATGGTGGAGTCCTCTGGTCTCCTCAGGGCCCCGAAGTCAGGAGACCAGAGGACTCTACCATTGACAGCAGGGGGTCTGGTGCTGCGCCAACCACTTCCCAACCGGTCAAACACGCTGCTGATGGGTACCGTCAACGAAGCAAACAGGCTACTGACGGGCACTGTTGGGACAAAGTCACAAGCAAGGCAGCACGGCCTCCTGAAGCGCATCTCGCTGTAAAATACACAGCAAACGTGCTTGTCTTGGGCGCCGCAGGCAGGCGCGCGCACGCCAGGCGGCCGCGCTCGGCGCCTGGCAGCAGGCGGTGGCCATCGCGCGCGCGCGCGCGCACAAGGTCCGGCGGTGCCCGTTGCCTGCTGTATGACCGTAGCATGTCGGGGCGCTTCGTTTCCGCACGTTCGCAGTCATGGAGCCTTACACGCCTTGAGATTCAGGTGAGCCTGTCCTGCTGCGGAGGCGGCAGTCCATCCTGCGACTGAACGGCAGTGTCTGGCCCACCCTCACGCACACCCCAGGGCGGCAAGCGGTGTACTAAGTCAATTCTAATTCCGCGCCCGACCGCCAGGTGCGTGTGACCGTCAACAAGCACCTGCTGCAGCTCGCGGCCGGCGCCTTCGCCGCATGGCGCGCCGCGGTCGCGCGCCGCGCCGCCGCCGCCGCGCTCGCCGCGCGCCTGGCCTCCGAGCGGGGGCTCGCATGCGCCGTGTCGGCCTTCCACGCCTGGCGCGGCGCCGCGTCCGGCGCAGCGGACCGCGCCGCTGCCGCCGACGCAATGGCAGCGCGCCTGCGGCGGCGCGCGCGCGCGCACGCCCTGGGTCAAGGGTTTGCGGCGATGCGGACCGCAGCGGCGCGTGCACACGCGGCGGCCGCGGCCGCCAACGGCGCCGCCGCCAAGCGGCGAGTCGCTGCGGCGGCCGCCGGGCTGGCCGGCTGGCGCGAGGTTACGGAGCGGCGACGCGCGGGGCGCGCGGCCTTGCAGCGTATGGCCGCGGCCGCGGATCGCGGAGTCGTTGCTCGCGTGCTGACGGCATGGCGGGACGCCGTGGATGTGCGGCGCGCCCGCGAGGCGCGACCCTGACTGGAGGGGCGTTGTCAGCGCTTGGCTCCGGTTGTGCGTCTGCAGGCGCCCTGCATACCTACTGATTGAGAAACAGCGGTGCTGCAGGCATCTGTGATTGTGATGCTAGGGATGCGTGTCTTTTATTTGTGAGGTTTCTGAGGAGTAATGCGCATGCACACTGGTCGCTGCGGTGATGCGCATGACCATTGCAAGCCCTTGACCATTGCCAGGCAAAGTACTTGTGGGAAAGCGAACCGCTGAGAACCTCAGCGTAGGGTCCCCAGCTGAGCAGCTGCACTGCACTCCTGCAGCGGCAGACAGCTGATTGCTATCGCAGCCGCGGGGGCCGCGGCGCAGCACTGCTCATGCACCCTAAACCTGAACCTATAGGCACTGCTGACAGCGCCTGCTGCCGCGCGGGGCCGCGCGCAGGCGCTGATCATGCGCGCAGTGCTCGCCCAGGCGGCGCGGCGGCAGGCCGGCGCGCTGCGCGCCTGGCGCGGATGGCTTGTCGCGCGCCGCGTGCGGCAGCGACTGCTAGCCAAGGCCGCCGGGCGCGCGCCCCCGAGCCGCGGCAGCGCTGCATGCCTATCTTGGCACTCACATCCATGCTCATAGGTTGGTATTGGTATTGCCAGTGCACGGACACCGCCAAGCTCATGCTGTACGCCCGCGCACTTGCGAAAGGCGGCGCTGCTGCGTCGAGCTGGCCTGCGCTGCCGGCTGGGCGCGTGCCTGGGAAATGCCCGAACCTGCACAGGCGGCGCTTTTGTCTCATGTCACCGTGGCATACTGTGCAGGCATTGAGGCAGGCAATCAGCGCGTGCGCAGGCAGCTCGTGCGCCTGCGCCTGCGCGCGGCCGTGGCCGGCTGGCGCGGCGCGGCGGCGGCCGCTGCGCACGAGCGCCGGCGCGAGGCCCGGCTGGAGCAGCGCGCCGCGGCCGCGCACACCGCGCACATGCTGCGCGCCACGCTGGCCGCCTGGCGCGGCCGCGCACTGGAGCACCGCAGGCTGGCGTGCGCCGGGCGGCGCGTCGCCGCGCGCGCCGCGCGCTACCAGCTGGCCGCGTGCCTCGGCGCATGGCGGGGCCGCGCGCGCGCCCTGGGTGCGGCCAGGGAGAGCGCCGGCGAGCTGGCGCGCCAGCAGGCGCGTGGCGCGCTGGCGGCGGCGCTGGCCGCCTGGCATGGGCAGGCACGGGAGGCGCGGCGGCTGCGCGCGGCGGGGCGCCGCGTCGCTGCGCGCGCGCGCGCTGCGGCCCTGCGCGGTGCCCTGGAGGTGCGCTCCTGCCTTGCCTGAGCTCGCTGCGTGCAGCACCGCAGGCCGCCGCTGGAGCGTCCTTGCTTGGCCTGACCTGCTCGCGTCGCTGCAAGTATGATGAGCTGCACCGCCAGGCTGTGAAAACCCTTGTCCTGCGCTGTGGCAACCCACCTGCTGCTCCTGCAGCGTCCGATACCACAACCCTATTTGTATCTGGACTGCTTGAGAAGCGGTGCGCCGCGTCCGGGCTATGCTTGATCAATGCAACGGCTTCCTTTTCCCGCACGCCTCAAGCTTCAGCTCACCCATCAGCGTGCAAGCTGCAGACGCCGCACGACGGCGCGCAGGCCTGGCGCGGCGCGCTGGCTGCGCGGCGCGCGGCCACGGCGCTGCTGGACGCTGCGGCGGCGCGCGGCGTGCTCGCCGCGTGCGGCCTGCCCGCCGCCTTGGCCCTGCCCGCCACAGCGCCCGCCGACCTTGGCGCTCCGCGCGTCGCCGCCAGCACGTACGGCCGGGCGCTGCAGCTGGCGGCTGTCACCGCCTGGCGTGCGCATGTGCAGGCGCGCGGCTGTTTTCATGGAGTGTGCCTTGCACTGGGACCGGCCCAGGCTTGTGGCCTTGTGGACAGACGGAGGCAGCCCAAGCGCATGTTCTGTGCTTGTTGCCTGCATGCATTACAGTTCGCACTGTGTCATGGTGCATGCCCTTGCTCGCTGCGTCGCACATAGGCCGATGTTGTGTTGGGCAACACGTTGACATACATCACTATAGTCACGCATGTTGTGCAGCTCGAGCGCTTGAGAACATAGACTTGCCCTGCTTTGTGTGCCGCCATTTGGTGCCCTGCAGGCGCTTCTGGCGTCCCTGGCATGGCATGAAGCCGCTCCCAGCTGCCTGCAAACCCCGCAATCAGCCGTGTTCCTAACGGGCGGAGATGGCGTCACGCAGTGCAGCGCATGCCTGCCCTATGACAGACCCTACCCTATGACGTAACATAGTGCAGCGCACGCCGCCCTGCAGGCGCAGCGGCGCCACTTTGTCATCCTCCGCCGCGGCCTGGAGCGGCGGGCGGCGCAGCTGCAGCGCGCCGCGCTGCGCGCCTGGCGCGCCCGCGCGGTTGCGCTGCGTGTACAGCGCGTCGCGCTGCAGCGCTTCGCTGCCCGGGCGCGGCTGGCGTGCGTGCGCGGCGCATTTGCGCGGTGCGCTGCGGGCCACTCACAGCGGTATCAGAGAGACAGAGGCGAGAGATGGGGGTGCATTGGTGAAGAAACAAAAGGTCTATAGTACATGGGCAGGGGCTTGAGGCGGCTCACAAGTAGCTGGACTTTTGAGCCATGGTGTGGCGTCGTCCCCACTGACAGCTTGCCCAGCAGGGCCCAGCGGGGCGCATGCGGCGACAAACGCCCTGCTGTGCGCGGCGGGCGCCTGCGGCGCTCAGCAGCTCTGCCTCGTCACCTTGCGGGCCACCAATGCTGTCACATGGTCCACTCTATCTTTCCTCAGTCAAGATCTGCAGTGAAAGGCGGGGATGCCGTGCCTCCCGCCTGCTCGCCTGCAGCGGGATGTGCGGCCGAGCAAACCTTGGCTGGCCCGCTCAACGCTGGCCGGCGCGCGCGCGCAGGTGGCACGGCGCCTGGCAGGAGCACCGGGCCGCAGTGGCGCGCGTCGCGGGCTGCGTCACGCGCCAGCGCATCTCCTTCCGCCTCTTCAAGCTCTGGTACTGGGGCTCCTTCGACGAGGAGATCCAGGCGCGGCTGGCCCGCGCGGAGCACCACCCCGCGGAGCCCCCCTTGTGCTCAGCGCACCGTTTCAGAACACACGTGTCACGCGTGCTCGCCGACCAAGGCAAGGCAAGATGGAGCGAATGTATGCACATCCTCAGTCAGGCCCTGAGGAGGGCATGCATCGACGCTTGCCCCTAGCAAACTGATGTGTCCCTGGTTAGAGCTGGCGACGGTTACAGCAGCCCCATGTGCAAGCACCGCTCCACGCTCCAGCACCAGCATGCAGCCGCGCACGGCGCGCAACGCCTGTGCACCGCATGGCTTGACCCCAGATTGGCAGCCGACTCAGTGCCCGAGCGCGGCTCGCAGAGCACGCTGCGCAACCTGTACGCGGAGAAGGAGGAGCTGCTGGCCAGCCCCCTGCCAACCCTGCCCGAAACCCTAGGGTCGCCGGCGCTCGGCCGCGCGGCCGCTGCCGTCGCCGCCGCTGCCGCGGCGCTGGACCCTAGCAGCTGCTGGCCGCCCGCCGGCAGCCCACTGAGCGGCGCGTTGTCGGCGCCCGGCGCGCTGGAAGCGTGCGCCGACGGCGGCCCATCCCTGGACAGGGTCCTGGTCAGCAGCGACGAGCCTGACGCGTGGGGCGCGCCGCGCGCCGCGCCGCTCACCTCTCAGCGGACGCCCGCCGGCGGCGCGGCCGCCACGCCGGCGGCAGGGTCGGAGCAGCGCGGCGGCGCCGGTGCAGGCGGACCCTGTACCAACCCTAGCCGGGAAGGCGGCCCGCAGCTGCTGCTGTCCCCGCTCCCGGGCGGCGCGCTGGCGGACCTGCTGCTGGCGACCAGCGTGCGCCGGCCTGCGCGTCGCAGCCCGCCGGGCGCGCCGGCGCCTGCAGGGCCCAAGGCCAGTCCCGAGCACGCCGGCGCCGCGCCCAACAGCCCGCTGCCAGAGCTCGGCAGCCCCGCGCTCTCGCCGGACCGCGCTGCGCCATGCAACCCGGCTGACGCTGGGCCTGAGGCAGCCGCCGCCGCACCCGCACCCGCGGCTATGGAGAGGGATGCTGATCTGGCAGAGCAGGGCGTTGAGCTGCTGCTGCCTCCCGGCGCGCCCATGCTGCAGCACGCTGGGGCGGCAGCGCCCGGGGCGGCCGAGCCCGCTGGGGCGGGGCCGGGTGCGGGGCACGTGGACGGGCCGCGGGGCGGTATCACCCGGGCACCTGCGCCGGCTGGCGGCGCCCTGCCGCTGCTCTCGCCGCCCGAGGCCAGCCCGGCGGAGGCCGGCGAGGCCGAGCGCAGCTCCGACCTCGCCGCGGCCGCCGACGCCCTCCCGGCCTGGGCGGAGACGTGGGCGGAGGATGCGGCGCGCGTGGCCCAGGCCCTAGGGCGCGCAGGGGACCAGGCGGCGTCCGAGACCGCGCCCGGCGAGGGCGCCGCAGGGCAGGCGCTGCAGGGCGCGGGCGCGGTGCACGCCGCCCTGCGCGCCTCGCTCGTGTCGTCGCCGTCGCTCAGCCCGCGGCTGCGGCTGACGTTCGACGCCGCGCTCGCGGAGGTGGACGCCTGGGACGGCCCGTCGCTGCCCGTCAGCCCCGGCGCCACGCTGGACGCAAGCCCGGGCGCGGCTCAGGCAGCACGCTCCGCGGACTGGGGCGTCGCACCGCCCGCGCCCGCGCTGTCGCCGGAGGTGCCGAGCCGGGCGCCGGCGGGGCGGGCCAGCCCAGGCTCGGGGCCCGCGCAGGGCGCGCACACGCTGCGCCGCTCTCTCGAGGCGGCGCTGGCACAGGCAGGCCACGATGACGCCGCAGGCGCGCGCTCGGGCGGCGGCACGGCCGCTTTGCCCGCAGTGCAGTCCAGCCCTGCGGGGGACCCCGTCGGGGGGCCGCCCGCGGGGCGACAGCCGCCGAGCGAGGCCGGAGCGGCGTGGGCGCGCGCGCTGCCGGGCCTGGAGCTGGGGCCCAGGGCCTCACCCTCGCTGTCCTCGCCCTCGGTGGGCGCGCCGGCGAGCAGCACGCGGCGCTACAGCCCCGTCGACCTGCGCACGCCGGACGGCGCAGCGGGCGCCGTCCCCTTGTGGTCCGCGCGGGGCGCCGCGCGCAGCGGCGCGCCCGACGCGGCGCAGGGCTCGCCCGTCGCGGCGCCGCTGTCGCCCAGCACGGTGCAGCGCCTGAGCATGTACAACAGCGTGGCGCTGGCGGAGGCCGGCGGCGGGTTCCCTGCGGACCAGGGCGCGTCCCCGGGCAGCGCGTCCCCGGCGGGCACCGACTGGCGGATTGCGCTGTTTGGCGGCGCCGGCGACAGCGACGACGACGGCGGCGGGCAAGGCGGGGCGATGGGCGGTGGCGCTCTTGCCTGATGTGCGCGAGCTGTGCATGTGGGGCACACGACCGAGGGCCTGCTCTGCATGCTGAGCCTAGCTGAGCCAATCAGGTCGAATTTAAAACGCAGGTGGACTTTGGACTGATTGCAGGCTGCAATCTGCTGCTGAACATCTCCTATAGCAACCTTTTGTAGACAGCAGCTGTGCACGGGATAAGGCAGGCTTGGGTGGTGACAAATTCAATACGAGCGGTCTGGGCGCGCTGAAAGGAGAGTCCCTCAAGAGATCCTCCTGTAGAGAGTACAGCGTAAAGCCACAAAGTCACTCTCGCGCCGCGCCTGGCCGCAGCCACTCGTCGGGCGGGGGGCGGGGGGGCGCCCGGGATGCCGTCGCTGCGGCAGGCGGCCACGCTCGCCGTGTGCGCGGGTGGCATCTACGCGTCCTACCTCACGCAGGGCGTCGTGCAGGAGGCGCTCGCGATCAAGCGCTTCGGGCCCGGCCGCGAGCGCTTCGAGGGCCTCAAGGCGCTCGCCGGCGTGCAGAGCGTGGCGTGCTTCGCGTGGGCCGCGCTGCTGCTCGCGCTCGTCGCGCGGCCGGCCAAGGGCGCGCGCCTGCCGCCCGTGACCGCGTTCTGGAAGGTCGGGGTGACCAACAGCATCGGCCCGGCGCTGGGCATCGAGGCGCTGAAGAACATCAGCTACCCGGCGCAGGCGCGCCCCCGCGGCGCGCCCGCCCTGAGTGATCCTGCCCCCTGGTGGTGCAGGATCTCTCTGCGCTGGGGCCGGAGCTGTGGTGGGCCCAGGACTGTGACCAGGCTGTGCGCGCGTCGCGAGCATGCGTGCGGACGGCGAGCGTCCATGCGGGGGGCTGAGCGACTGCGCGCCCGGGCGCAGGTGCTGGCCAAGTCGTGCAAGATGATCCCGGTGATGCTGATGGGCACGCTCATCGGCGGCAAGTTCTACAGCGGCCTGGAGTACGCGTGCGCGCTGATGATTGCGGCCGGCATCTCGCTGTTCGCGCGGCAGAGCTCGAGCAAGGTCACCAGCAAGCTGGCCGCGCCCAATGCGCCGCTGGGCTACGCGCTGTGCCTGTTGAACCTCGTCTTTGACGGCTACACCAATGCCGCGCAGGTGGGCACTAGGCCCACGCGCGTCGCGCACACAGGCCCTGCTGCCTAGGGTATGTCGTCTTTGACGGCTACACCAACGCCGCGTAGGTAGACCCCGAGCCCACCACACCATGCACGCACAGGCCCTGCCGCCGAGGACAAGGCTGGGGGTGCAGCGCGGGGGCGCTTCGACCTGGTGTGGGGAACTGCTGCCCTGTGCAGGCGGCGCCGCAACCTTGCCCGCCCCCAGGAACACTGTTGGCAGCGCTGCCGGCAGCGCTAGCACACTGCCAGTCCACTGCGCCTCGTACAGCGAGGCGCCGCGCGCGCGCAGGACGAGATCTTCAAGCGCTATGCGGACACGAGCGCGCTGTGGACGATGTGCTGGATGAACTTCTGGTGCGGCGCGTACAATCTAGTCTACCTGTTCGTCGCGACGTCGTCCGGCTGGGAGCTCGCCGCCTTCTGCCGGCGCTACCCAGAGGCGCGTCCGCCGCCGGGCCCGCCCTTGCATCCTCCCTCTATGGACAGCCCAGTCGCTGTATCTGATCTGCGCGTGTGTGTGCGCCTATGCTGGCATGCCCAAGTGCAGCTTCATGCGTGCGGAAAGCGCCTGCGCGACGCAGCGCACGCGTGACCACCTTGTGCATGTCACCCGCCGGCCTGGGCCTTTGGAGTCAGGCGCAGGGCGCGTTCGTTCGTATGACCTGTCAGATGCACGCCGTGCTGCATGATGCGGCTCAGGCGGGACCGGCGGCGGACGGCGGACAGATATCAGCGTTCCAGGAGGGGCTGCCCAGGCTCCCGCATAGTGCCGAGCCGCCGCGTGCGCGCAGGCAGCGTGGATGTGTCAAGGGGCGCCGCGCGCGCAGGCCGCGTGGGACGTGGCGCTGTTCTGCCTGTGCGGCGCGGTGGGGCAGCTGTTCATCTTCGCGACCATCCGCCGCTTCGGCTCGCTGGCCAACACGCTCGTGTGCACCACGCGCAAGTTCTTCAACATCCTGCTCAGCGTGCTGCTCAACGGCAACCCGCTGCTGCCGCAGCAGTGGGCCGCGGTCGGCCTGGTGTTTGCCGGGCTGCTGGTCTCGAGCGTCAGCAAGGGCCGGAGGAAGGGCAAGTCGGTGGTCAAGGCGGGCGGGCCCGGGCACGGCGCGGTACATATGATAAGCATGCCCCCGGGCGGCCGCCCGGCGCAGGACTAGGGCCGCCCGGCCAGGCTTGCGCGAGCACCCCAGGCAGGGCTGGGCCTTGCCGATCCGGCCGCGCAGGCGGCTGCTGGCCAGCGCCTGGCGCAGCCCTGCCGGGCCGCCGCGAACGCTTTTGGGTCGTCGGGCACTTCACCAGGGTGGCGGCTGCCTGCTGCCTGATTGGCATATGGCGGTCGTCCCGGCGGCTAGTGCTGGCACATGGCCCGGGCAACCTGGCGAACACCAGGCGGGGCCGCAGTGGTCAGCACGGCCAGCGCAAGCTCGAGCCGCCTATCGTGGGCGCCGTGCATGCTGTGCCGAAGACGCAAGGCACCTCGGGCTGTTGCCGGGCGCTGAGAGCAGCAAGCTGGCATATTAACTGCGGGAGCCACGCGCATGCACTTGCATGTGCTCGGCCGTGTCGTCACCTAGTTTATTTATATGCTGGGCCGTGTGTCACATCGGGATGTGCGCTCAGGGCTTGGCTTGTGCCTGCTGGCGGCAGCATTGCACACCTTATCTAGGCGAGGCAGCTTGTTGGCCTGCCGTGCATGATGGAGCCAGTGTGCAGTTCACATGCTGCGGCTGGGTCGTGCACAGGCGGCGTCAGGATGCAGGTGGCATGAGCTCAACTCTTTGTGCAGCTCTGTTGCTTGGGATGCCTCGTTAGCAGTGCGGCAACTTGCTGCCGGCAAGCATTGCAACAAGACTGCTTGGTTGCTTCAAGAGCAAGGCGTCCAGCAGGACAGTGACAACAGCCACAGCAGGCCCCATGCCCTAAGCTTGCATGCCGCGCTCGTCTCACATAGCTATGCGCACGCAATGCACCGGCAGTTTCAACAGGCGGTGGCCCTGCGGGGCGGGGTGCGTCCAGCGCCAAGGCCGCTACATTTCATCGGTGGCTGGTGGCACATCAGCGGCCGGCGGCGCCTCGGCGGCCGGTGGCACATCGGCGGCCGGTGGCGCGGGCGGGTCGGCGGCAGCCGCGCGCTGCCGCGCCAGCTTCTCTTGGTACTCGTTGCGGTCCTCCTCGATGCTGCGCAGCACCTGCGAGACCAGCCCCGGGCGACGTCAGAGCCACATTCAGCCCATGTCCGCAACAGCCAGGGACTGGAACACGACTACGGCCAGGTCATGCACAGGCTCCATGCTACAGAGTCCCGCGTCATGCACTTCACACTTGCGCATCAAGCCAGGAGAGCATGCGCGGCGGGTCAGGGCGCCGCAGGTCGGGCAGCAGCGCGCCACACCTTGTCGCGCTCCACCGCGTCCGCAGCCTTCTTGTCAAAGCCAATGGCCTGCGCGGCACACGTGCACAGCGCTCGCCTCGGCCCGCCACAGGCCCTGCCTGTGCGCATCAAGCGGCTCAGCGCGACCGTGCAGGGCGGCGCGAGCGGGCCCGCACGCTCTGCTTGGCCTCCAGCTCGTCCAGCACCTTCTGCAGCTGCTCGACGGCGAACTGGAGCAGCCTGCACGGGCTCTGTGCCTCAGCGCTGGATCGGAATGCTTGGCTGCCTGTTGCCAGTTCTGCCAAAGCCGTCACACTTGCTGAGGCTGAGTGCAGGTGCGCACTCCATGCCCTGGCTGCCGGCGGGCGCGTCAAAGGTCCAGTAGCGCTCCAGCTCCTCCACCTTGGTGCGCCAGCCAGCAATGTGCAGCAGCTCGGGCGCGGCCGGGTGCGCGCTGAACGCCGCGGCTATGCGCTTGTTGCTGGCGCGCACCTGGGCAGCACGCACGCTGAGTGCAGTGGTCTTGGTAGCTGCACACACTGCTTGACGGTATGTGACCTGGCGCATGACGAGCATGACGAGCAATGAGCTCGGGCTTGCGAGGCAGGGTGAGTCCCATGGACACGCTCCCTGTGTGCACCAGCGCAACATGCAACGCCAAGCTTGGCTCTTTGGCGAGCGGACTTGCCCATGCTTACCTTTCTGAAGCGCGCATCGCCGGGCTCCTTCACGACGTTGCTGCAGACGGCCAGCAGCACCTCGACGCACTTGTGCAGGTTGGCGAGGGTGTGGTGGCGGTAGTCCAGCAGGCCGTAGGTGAGCTTGTTCACAAACTTCTTACGGGCACTCTTGGCGTCCGCCGCGTCTGCCAGCGGGCTGGGCATGCTCCTGGCTGCGTCGCATGCGCCGCAGATTATGGCCCCTATCAGCGAGGGAGTGTCTCGGTGTTGCAATCACGGTGAGGCAGAGCGTCTCGATGTGTGCAGTCAAGCTTAAGCTAAAAGTAATTTGGGGGCAAACTCCTTGGTACAAAGCCCAGCCTGCAAATGTTGCAGTGCAACATCATCGCAGTCACCATGGGTGCACATCGTGTGGGATGTCGCAACGCGCATGGCACAGCCCCGCTCTGCAAAGGGGGAGCGAGCACAAGTCAAGCGACCCAGCCTGCTGAGCCGGATGTGTTATACCCCACACCACAGCAAGGCCTGCTGGGTGGCAAAGGGCACAGCCTGCTTTGTAGGCACATGTGCACAGAGGACTTTGCAGGAACATGTGCACAGAGGACGTGAAGTGGGTGCATTGCTAGGCTTTGCATCACCGCTCAATGACACCTTCATGTATATTATGTTGTCATGGACACGGGGCAATTTGCCAAAATGAGCGAGGCCACGACAGCCGTGGCGTGCACAGGCAGCATGATCTCATATACGCCTGTATTACACTCCAGGACTATATGCCTGACGCGCGTCCTTACTGCAACCAGCACAACTACTGCACTCTTTGGCATGTCGGTATTGTATAGGTATATACGTCAATGCATCAAAATTGTCCTGAATACGTCTGCACTCGCACGAAAACAACACCCATACATGGAGCCAAGTGCTCAGCAGCACGCAAAGCCAGAAACGCAGGCTCCAAGTGAAACCGCGCACAAAGCACATCAAATCAAGTTGCGCGTCCAACACAGCAGACCAGTTAGCCAACCGACGAGGAGCGCCCAATTTACTGCATGCACTAAACGGCGCTAAAACACAGACCAACTAAATACATACCAGCTCAGCTCGGCTGCGAAGCCTGGAGCGTCAACGCTACGATACGACCCACGTTCTCCTTGACAGCGTGAAGTAGGCACCAAAGCATAGCTTCAAGCAGTCCGTCATCAGGGCCCTGCAAATATACCATGCAGCTACAAGAAGGGAAGAGCTGCCTCATGCTGTTCGAAGGTCTTGAGTGTCGCTGGCGGCAGGCGCCTTGTCCACACCAGCCAGCGCGCATCTTGGTGTGCATCCAACATCGCCACGCCGCTTGCAACGAAGGTGCGGCCTAGCAGTTGTGGTCGCAGCCGTCGCAATGGCCATAGCAGACGTTAACGTTGGGCCCGTTATAGCCTGCACGCTCGGCAAAACCAACCTGCTCAGCGACAGCCTGAGATAGTCGACAGGGCTGCTCAGGCTCAAACCCACGCTTTTTGCCGAGCCTGTGCGCAAGCAGACGGGCGGCGTGCGGGAGTCATACGCAAACAGGCACGCAGCCACTTGCACCACCTTAGGGCAGTGCCTCAAATAAAATTCCCGCATCTATCGTGTAAGGCACGGACCGCCACGCGCACGATGAGGCCAGGCAAGAGCTTGACATGGTTGGATTTCCGTTGTTGCGCCCCAGCAATAAAGAGCCGTCAGCGTGCACGGCACCTCTCAAGGTAGGGCAAGGGAACGCCTCGGCAGGCCCATGGCCTCGTGCAAAAGCACTGCCCACACTGTCATATCCTTGATATGGACAAGGGAGGAGCGTTGAGCGTGCTGGGCGCCCGCAGGCTAACCCCTCGCATCAGCATTATTCTGGTGACGTGCTTGAGCACAGTGCGGGTGCGACACAGCAGCTTCTTCCCAAGCAGAAGACGGGGCGCACAGCTGCCACGGCAGACGGCGTAGCAGCACGAGTAGCCAGGGCGCCAGGCGACCGCGGGCAGCATGCGGCGCGGGAGGTCAGCCGCCGTTGCGGTGGCGGCGCACACCAGACCCACAGCCAGGAAGAGCATCAGGTAGGAGATCAGGATGTTGCGAGTGGCAGCCATTGCAAGTGAGGGAGCTTGGAGGGCTTGTGCTGGCTTGAGGAGAGGCTTGAGCTGGCTGCTGCTGTCTGCGGATCGAGCAACAAGCAGCCTTTATAGCGAGATGCGCGAGATCTCTTATCTGCCAATGATGCCGGCGCAGCGCTGACCGTTGGCCAGCTGTCCTAGGGCTCCAAGGTTTCTCACTTTTACAGCAAGTTCAGTCCTTGAACCTTCGCGTTGTACAACACCACCTGAGCTGGCTGGCTACAGCTGTTCATGCACTGTGACTGATGGCTGCTGCACCTCCCCACCTTCCTGCTGGGAGGCGTGTTCGACCCACATGACGCCCAGACTGAAGGTCGGGTTGCTGGACAGGCTGTGCACATGCAGCTGAAGGACTACTTGGTCACGTATCTCAGTGCATGCACCTGCAGCTGGCACCGTACTATGTGTGTCACTCAGGGTGCACAGCGAGCTGTAGCATTGCTCTCAGCAACGCCGAGCGGGCATGACCCACCACAGGATAGCAGACATTGTGAGATTTAACAATGCAAGCAGCATTCACGAGCGTGCATTTACCAGTGCTGATCTGTGTCATTGTGTTCGTCTAGCTGTGTACCTGTTTGCAAGCCAGCATGTAAGTCTGGCATGGAATGTTACAAGAGCTGCAGCTGCGCCCGTTGCAAGCGTATCCTCGACTAGAGCATTCGAATCTCAACACCAGACTAACTTGCTCTGAATACGTGCCTCCATGCAATAGATGCCAAAACGCGCCGAATACTCTGTCCCATGCAAATTCGCACAACTAAAGACGAACTTGCATGTCAGCACAGGTCGCGTCAGCTGAATACTGGTGTTGTCCGCGCCCACATCAGAACAGCAGCATGTACCTACCAAGATAGCACTCCTCAGCATGCAAAGCACATCATGCAGGCACGTGATCATACGTACTAAATGAGGCAAGGTTGGCGCCCGCACATACGACATGGGAAGCAGTGTACGGCCCAATAGGGGCCCAGCACTATGCGCTAGAGATAGCTCATAAAAGGAGAAAGTTACCAGCATTCGCTTTGTTCAACAGCACATAATCTTGCCCCGACGCCTGGGCCACCACGCCTGCCGTATGTCCCAGCTCTCCGCAGCTAATAATCATGCATCATGACACGGTCCATCAGGCCCGCAAATTGTTTCAAAACCTCTATGGATAGAGAGACAAACATAAGAAGAGTATGTTGGCGTGGCTGATGGAGGCCTTGGACAACGCTCATATTCTAGCCCCAACGCCTGGGCCACCACACCGGTCAAACGGTCTCCTCAACGGGAGTCCATGCACAATGAAACGGTCCATCAGGCCCGCAAAGTGTCATCCAGAACCTCTAAAAAGAGAGAGGAGTGCAAGAAGAGTATGTACGCGTGGCTGATGGAGGCCTTGGACGTCACTCGATGCGCCTCGCCCTTATCCAGCTAGTTCGTGCCTTGCAGGCTGATGTTCGTGCCGTGCTGCGTGCAGGCGGTGATGATCTAGCAGTTGTGGTCGCAGCCGTTGCAGTGGCCGGTGCAGACGTTCCAGTCGGGCCCGTGGTAGCCTGCGGAGCAGGGTGAGCGCTCCGTGTCAGCCAGTCTCAAGCCAGTCTCAAGTCGGGTGCGCACCCTTGACCAGCGCTACTCAAGCCTGCAGTCCCAGCCAGGCAGGCTGTAGGCGGCAGGCGACCTTGATAGGACAGCAAATACCACGCCTGAGTCATCAGGACCGATCAGGCACAGCATGCGCGCCCGGCGTTATTAACAAACGAGAGCTTGCTGGAAGCTTGCGGCACCCCAGCTGGAGGTGCAGGCGTCAGTACGCAACCCACTTCTCACCCCTGGCAAGGAGGCGTTCAAGCAATCCCTGTAGCACTGCATGCGAGCAACTGCAAGCTTCACGCTGACACATAATTCCCAATGCAGGAGCGCTGAGTGCTTCACGCCTCCATCCTAGCCGGTGCTTTGGCGTTGTGCTGACGGGCGCCCTTAAGCAGGAGGCTGGCCTAGCACAGCGTACTGCTGCCGAGCAGGGAGGAGTGACGCACATGAGCCACGGCAGACATTCCAGCAGCACGAGTAGCCGTTGCGCCAGGCGACCGCGGGCAGCATGCGGCGGGGGAGGTCGGCGGCCGAAGCAGTGGCAGCAAACACCAGGCCCACGGCCAGGAGCAGCATCAGGGAGGAGATGAGGACGTTGCGAGTGGGCGCCATGGTGGCAGACGCGAGCTGTGCTAGCTTGAGATTATGGCGGGCTGTCTGCTAACGAGCGTCCCGTCAACTGGGATGTGGATACAGGTTGACGTTAAGTCCTGAGACATGGGGGCCTCATGGGCCCGCTAGGGTATGCTAGCTGGGGCCTAGCTGTGACGGAAGCGCAAATAAACAGGCGGCCACGTCCCTCTGCAATGCGACCCCAGCATCGGACGTTCCGTTGCTCGACAGCCTTGCATGTACCAAGCTTTGTGTTATGCAATAGACAAAGCTCCAGAGCTCTGAACACGATGTCCCGGGCAAGTGCTAGGCGTCTGCAGACAGGTGCAGGTCGCACAGCCTCGCAGCAAAGCGCGGGAGGGTCTTACTGCAGCTCTGGAGTGAACACAGCTTCCGTGTGCGCGCTACTGAGCTGAGCTCGGGCGCGGTGCACGGCATCGCACGCAGCCAGAGCGCTGCCATGCATGAAGCATGCCGTAGAGTGCAGATCCAGCACTGTTGCGGCAGTGCGGAGGGCGTGACGGAGTCTGCTGAGACCACGATCCGCCATGAGCTAGGAGGAGGAGGCATGCTTGCAGCCCCACGCCTGTGTCGCGGCAGAGAAGAGCGGCGAGGTGTGCGTGGCTCGGCCATGCTCACGCAATAGCGAATAAGTCTGTGGCGCTGCTGGGATGTGAGCAGGCATGGGGATTCCACAGCCGGGGATTGCTGTTTTATGTACAGTACATGTGTTCTAGCAGAGGTCTACACAGACCATGCTGGCGGTCAGCAGCTATTTACACCGCACGGGCAGCTGAGTGATGACGGCGCCATGCTCTAAACACTTGGTGGCTGCATGCATGTGCGCCAAGGTGTACATAGCATGCTGATGGCACCTGCGGCGCCCTGCTGGCATGCATGCATATATCTCGCACAGAAGCTCATTTGGCTGGTTCTGAACGCGCGCTTGGTGATGTGCTGGAGGCTCCAGCCTGGAGCGCATGCTGTGTTGCATGGCTGGGTGGTTTGGTTGCTTTGCTAGCACCTTGCGGATGCAACCTGGTGTGTATTGCTGCTTGTAAGCATGCAGTCGCTTGTGTAACCCAACCCCCTCTGCCCGCCTGGATATTGCTGAGTGCCACATTCCTGCATGTCATTCTGCAGGCCTCCAAAATCGCCACGAGCTGGAAATGTCCAGCAAGCACATGTGAGACAATGCACATCAGAGTTCTAAGCATGCTGTCGCAGACATGGGGTTGCTCAGGGCTTGCGACCTCATGTCGTTCAAACCTGCCACCAGGGGAGGACTGCGTCAAGGCCCACATGCCTTTGCATGCTCAGAGAGACCATGGCAAACGGTTGAGTGACCGTGACAAGAAAAGCCCCTGGACTTGGCCACCGGCTCACGGGGCTATCCGCCTTAGGTTTGCCACAGGTCTGCCTTATGTTTGGCGCGCGACCTGGGCGTTCCTCTTCACCCGTCAGCAGCCAATGTTCGCTGATACACGGATGTGATTCATTTCATTTCAAGCAGGCGCGACCAAGGCTTGTCTGTCCAAGCCATCGCGACCCAGGACTGGTTCCTTGAGGAGCCCGCGTACTTAATAACATCTGTGCCCAAGCTACTGGTGATCTCGCGGCCGCCTGAAACGCGCTACAAGCGCCTGCCAGACTGCCATCCCTCTACCTGCTGGACGCTCGCGACCTGGACGCGGCGCTGCCTCGCGCAAAGGTGGCGAATGTGGCTGGCTTTCCTGCGCGTTAAGCCGTGCTCACGCTGCCGCTGGGCAAGCCTGCGGCACGAGCATGTCCGACAGTGTGCATGGCCTCTATGCATAATGTGAACCCTCCCAAACGTGGTTACCCTGCATTTGACATGCGTGCTGGGCGTGTGCGCATGGTGCAGGCCACATGAGGTGGGGCCAGGCCGTGCTGGTGGCGCATTGGCCACGCTTCCCGTGCAAGGTGATAGACTGGACATCTCCTGTTAACAAGGTGATGCCGCATATAGCTAGACGGTGCAGCACCTCATGTATCATGGATGAGAGCCCGAGCTCACGCATGAAGCGTAAGAATAACGGCAATGTGCGGGGTCTCACGCGCTGCGGCACCACATGCATGGCCGGCGATCAAAACCATAGACTAGACCGCTGCGGACGTCACGCATGCGCACAGGCCTCCCAGCGCGGCCGGACCCTCAGCCTGCCCGTCTTGCACCCCGGTCGCTACGCTGCGCGACTGCGGTCGCTGAGGATCGGCGGCCGCATGTCGTTGCGCCCCAGTGTCTCGGCAGCCACTACCGCGGCGGCCTTGAGCTCCGTCACAGGTTGTGCAAGCGCAGGGGTCTTGGGGCACCACAGCAGCTCAGTTTGACGCCTGCCCTCCGCCTCTGCCTGGTCAGCCAGGTCCGCTGCCTGCTGGCGCTCGCCGGCGGCTGCATCACGGTGTGCCGCTGCTGCCCCGCGCGCGCGCTCTGCCTCGCTGGCCGCCTGCGCCGCCGCTGCCTCAGCAGTCACGCGCTCAGCGTGCTTTTGCTCCGACTCAATCATTGCAACCAGGGCGGTGACGGCCTGCTGCGCCAGCTTGACCCGCTCATCGTCTTCGGCCATGGCCTCTGTGCGCCCGGCGTGCAGCTCTGCGAGCTGGGCGCGCAGCTCTGCGTTCTGGATGCTCAGCTCGGCGGCAACCTCCTCCGCCTTCGCTTGCGCCTGCTGCGCGTCCGCGTCGGCCTGCTGCTGCGCGGCTTCAACCTCGCCATTGACGTACGCCGCAAAGCGGTCCAGATAGGCGGCCTCCTGCGCTTCACGGACGCTGACACGCCGTGGCGGGCGGGCCTCCATGCGTGGCCGCTTTGCGGCAGGCGCTGGGTCCACGTCGGCATCGGCCGCGGCTGACGCAGGGCCGAGCGCCGAGGGCGGCGGGGCCCCGCGCAGGGGCATCGCCCGTCTTGGTGGCGGGGTGGCGGCCGGGGGCAGGGTGCGGCGCCCCGGGCAGGGCGGGGCGGGCGGGCGGGATGAGCGCGCGCGCTCGCCGCACGGCGCGTCTGCACGCGGCGGCGACGGCCGCTGGTCGCAGGCGCGGCACGGCGCGCTGCGCGCGCATGATCGTCCTCATCGTTGTGGCACCTGAGCATGCAGGGCAGGCACGCCGGCCGGCGCGGCATGCATGTGCAGACATCGCTGGCAGCGCGCAGTGCGCGGGCCCACCAAGCTTGCACCCCCTGCTAGCAAGCACGTGCAGTAAAAAACACAGTTGTCGACCAGTCACAGCCAAGCACCTTTTCATGCAGGACATGCTGCCGACCATTCCAATTCGCTATGCTGCTCAAGCCCAGCGTCCTTGCTGTTCTTTTTATCAGCTCCTGCTGACAAACACTCCGCGCTCGACTAGCCGGTACTGTGATCCTTACATGTGATAATGCTGCAGCAGCAGCAGGAGCACAGTCTGGCACACCCTGCACGACATGCATGCATGCATGGCAATTAATAACATCCAGCCGGAGCTCACGATACTGCTGCTAGAGGTTAAGAAGGCCCACGCTCCCCATGCCACATGGTACGGTGGCACGCAGGCCAGAGCACTTGACAGCACGCAGCAACAACTCATGCAGCTTCTACCAAAGGCGCGCACGCTGAGCTTGAATATGTTAGGGCCATGCCCCTGCCACATGGCATGGCATGTCATGCATGGCATGCAGGCCACAGCTCTTCACAGCACCCAGCCACAGCTCATGCGGCTGCTCTTAGAGGCGCGCATGCTGAGCTTCAGCTGAAAAGGCTATGTTTTGCTCTCCTGCCACACAGCATGGCCATGCCATGCACATGGGTGGCTGGCTAACACGCAGGCAGGCAGGCAGGCTTGCGCGCCTGGGTGACGCGCAGCTGTAGCAGCACGATGCCGCAGCTGGCAAAGCAGGATGCAGCCGGAGGTCCAAGTATCACCACGAGCGCTGCAGAATCAGACACACTCTAAGAACTGCAACAGACTGAGTCAGAGTGGCAACGGCAACCAGCGCAGCTCGTGCGAGTGTCGCCAGGCCAGGCCATCTTAAACTTGGGTAATCTCTCACAGCGCAAGCTTGTTATCGTAGGTGCGTGTGAACCTACAGGCAGACACAGGACGATGATCGTGTATGGAGGTTGTTCTAGGCAAGAAAACAAGCAGAGGGACCTGAGGTGGATGAAGTGCTCCACGGCAGCGCTTGCAGTCAGGTTATGCGAGGTGTCAGCTGCGCGGCACTGTGCAATCGTGCTAGATGTATCTGGCCCTCCACACAGGAGCGCAGCAATAAAAGCACACTGTGTGACAGGCAAGCCGGTCAATTAAAAGTGATGTTCAGGCCCTGAGCAGCCCTAGCTGGCTCGTGAGAGGCTGAACTTGCGCGCAATCAGGCTTGCCGTATCAGCCCCTTCACAGCTTCCAACTGGTGTTGTTCAAAATAGTGTACTGACGCTGGTAAAAAAGCTTCTTTGTGTCCCTTCGCTCACCGCATTGGAGGTTCCTGCGTCACACGCCCTGCCGCGTGCAAGCGCCGAGGCAGAAAGAGAGCCGCCAAGCAACACGCGGGCACCAATTGCGCTCTGATGCTCTGAGGTACACGCGGCGGAATGGCGTGGCCCAAGGGCGTGCACGCAGCGCAGCTGGCGCAGCAACTCAGCCTGTCAGGCTCGTTTGCCGCTGGCGGCCTTGCCGCGGCGGCTGCGGTGTGCAGCGCGCCCACCGCGCTCGCATGGGAGGCTGGCGCCCGAGCGCCTGACGGCCGCCTCGTCACGGGGCTGGGCGCCACGGGCTACCGCGCGTCGGGCAAAGTCGTCCGGCGGGTTGATGCCTGGGGCGACACCGCTGTGGTGCGGCAGTGGCAGCGAGTCCCGTGTCCTTCCTGCTTGGCGCTGCCGTCGGCGGTGGCCTGGAACATGGGACCAAGGTACAGAGCGGGCCGCACGTGCAGGGGTACCCGGTCGACCGGCTGCTCGTGAGCGTGTGGAGCCCGCTCTACCCGAAGAACCTGGCCATCACCGCGCTAAAGAAGCGCGCGCCCCCTCCCCTCTCTGCACCCGCCTGAATGCTGAGTGCCAGGAGCGTCACAGCAAGCACCTGGTCTTGTCACAGCCGCCGCTCCACCTTGCATGAGTCTGCTGTGTGTGCCCCAGACAAGTGTGCGGCTGGAAGCCTGCCGCGCAGCTCGGGGGGCGTCATTGGAGTGGAGCACAGAGCCTGCTTGCCGCGCTGACGAGGGCCGGCCGGCGGCGCGCAGCATGCTGCTGCAGGCGCTGATGTTCATGGAGAGCTACATGGAGCGCGTGAAGGAGGAGGAGAAGGCCAACGGGGTGCGCCCGCCGCCCTCGAGCACGGCACCGCACTGCCCCCGAGCACGGGACTGTACTGCCCTCGAGCACAGGACTGCTCTGCCCTCGAGCGCGGGACCGCTCTGCCCTCGAGCGCGGGACCGCACTGCCCTCGGGCACGGGACTGCACAGCAGCGGGCGCGGCGGCATGGCGAGCACGCGCGCGCCGCGCAGGACGAGGAGGGCTTCTTGGAGGAATTGCCGCCGGTGCCGTGGCGCGACCTGCCGCGCCGCGCGCGCGCGGCGCTGGCGTCGTTCGGCCGCGAGGTCGCGACCGCGACCACGCGCCGCGCGCTGGAGCACCGCGCGGCCGCGCGCTTGGCGCCGCGCCTGGCCTGGAAGCTGCTGAAAGGCGCGCGCCTGCCGTGCACCGCAGGAGCTGCGCGCGGTTGCGCTCTGGGCGGCGCGCGGCTTGCCGTGATGGATGCGTACGCGCGCGGGCGCGCCGCAAAGCTTGCTAGCTATGTTGACCTCTGCAGACACGATGTGCCCAGGACGTGCAAGCAGACATCATGCCAGCGTAGATGGCAGGCAACCTCACGCTTACTCAGACACAGGCTGCCGCGCGTTCACCTAGCCCGTGCGAGCGCCGGTGGCAGCAAACGGCGGCGACTCACGCAGCACGCGTGCTGCGCAGACGTGAAGGAGTCGTCGCTGCGCAAGGCGCGGCGCCTGCCGCGCCCGCAGCGCGTGCTGCGCGGCTGTGTGAGCACGTACCGCGCCATGGCGCTCTCCTACACCGCCGACTTCCTGGTGGCCTCCGCGATCGACGCCTACAGGCACGCGCGCCCGGCCGCCAGTGCACTGCCCGCTGCGCGCGCCCTGCGGCGCTCTTGATGCGGCAGCGCTGCTCACCCGCTTCGTCTGACGGGATTGGGCTGGCTCCGACGCGGCCAAGCCTCCCGGTCATGCGGGACAGCGGCCCGCGCTGCGCAGCGCGGGTCCGAACAGAGGCGGTAGCGCGGAGCAGCTCGCAGGCGCGGGGCGAGGGCTGCCTGCCGCCGGGTCCGCAGGGCCGTGCCTGTTGCCGGAGGCCGCGTGGTCGGAGTGCATTCGCTCGTCCTAAGCATGCGGTGCTGCGCTCTGCGTCACCGCGGGGCCGCCCGCGCAGGTCCGTGCGGCGGGAGCTGCAGCACCTGACGCGGCCCGCCGATGCGGAGCTAGAGGCCGTTCGGCGCGCGCTGGCGAACCAGGGCCCGCTGCCGGACGCGGCCACGGTGCGCCGCGCGCGCGCGCCGCGCCGCGGCGCGGCGGGCGCGCTGCCGGCGGCGCTAGGCGCTGCGCTGACCAGCCAGCGCACCGCGCGGCTCGTGGGCGCCAACGTGCTGCGCTGCTCGGCCTGCCTGCTGACATCCTCCGCGGGTGCGCGCGCGGGAAGCTGCCACAGACTGTGCCCCGCAGGGCTCCCGTGCAGCGCTCCCCGCAGAGGGCTGTGCGACCAGCAGACAAAAGCCGCTCAACTGTGGCGGTGTACTTCACCGTGGACCTGGCGTAGGCTGTAGCGCGCCGTGCTCCACAAGACCGCGCCAGGGCTGTGCCAAAGCGCGTCGTGCTGGACGCGCTGCCGGTCGCAGCATTGCCTGCAGCGCACCCCCTCATTGAGCTGGTGCCCGATGCGCCTGCCGTCCTGCGCCCTCAGCTTGCCCTCTGCGTCCGCATGCAGCCGCCGTCCTGCCGTTTACTTACCCTAACCCTATCCCCGACACCATCGGCGCGCGCGCGCGCAGCGGCGGGCCTGATGTCCGCGTTCTGGCCTGGGCTGCCCACCGTGCTCGCCTACAACGCGGCCGACCTGGCCGTCTCGGCGCTGGTGGTCTGCCCGGGCATCGACGCCTGGCTGGACCAGCGGCCCGGCAGCCCCGCCAAGAAGCCGCTGCTGCGCGTGGTCGTGCTGCTCGTGGGCTCGGCCGCGATGGCCGTCACGGTGCTCTCCATCGAGCCGGCCAGGAGGTGACATGGCGTGGCTGCTGGGGGCCTGACCAGTGTATCTACACTTCTCGGCGCTGTTTCTGATGCTTTGCGGCTGGATAGTACTGTGCGGCGAGCAGTGCACGCCGGGTGCAACCTGGAAAAGCTTGCGCAACGTCAGCTTCATTGCTCGTGCCCGTGCGCGCCATACGGCGTATGGCACACGCTGTAAGCGATCACTGCATGTGGTCTTGCCGCTGAGCCTGGCATGCTCATAATCTTGCACAAATAGGAGCCGGCGCCGTCCCACTCCTTGGCCTTTATCTCACTAGCACAATCTTGCACAAGTCGTGCGGGACGGGCTTCATGACCCCAAACACGAGGGTGCTCTGATGGTCTATTTGCGAGATAGACGTCAGCGAGATCAGGGTCCGAACTTGGCAGTTACGGACTGGCGGTTTGTGCCAGTTTGTGGCAGAAACCAGTGTGGCACTGGGCTGATGCAATGGCTTCCAGACGATGAGGTGCATGAGAGAGGGGTTCCAGGGTGAAGCAGGCTGCAGTCTTTGACAGTGGCCGGGGCGTGCATGCACCGGTCAGTGCCTCTTCCTGAGGCGCAGCTTGCGTATAAAAGCCCAGAGCTGTGATTTTGCACAAGCATACCCTACTCTGAGGCCTAGGTCCCGCTTTGCTTGTGAGCAGCCAGCGCCGCCCGCCGCGCGTTGGCAAAGGAGCCAACAGCGTCACCTGCGCATGCGAGCGATGGCTGAGGAGAGCGCGCAGGACCCCGCTCCACGTACGCCTGCCCAAGCAGGTGAGGAGCGGCCCTGCCACGCGCCGGTGCAGGCGCGACGGCGAGGAGGTACGCGGTGCGCATCAGCCAGCTTAGAGCAGACCAGGTCCACTTGCACTCAGGGAGTCCGCTCGGCAGGTGCATGGCAGCCTGGCCTGCACAGCGGGCCTCCTGGCAGACCCGCCCCCCGCGCCTGGCTGCTGGCGCGCTCACACCTACTAGAAGCATGCGCGACCAGGGCACGCTCACACATATCGAGCGCACGCGACACCAGGGCGGCCACAGCCGGCGCACCGGCGGGCGAGAAGAAGAGCGCGTCGACGGCGTCATCGCCGCCGCCGCGGCCGCGCAGCTCCACACGCCAGCCGGGCTGCAGTGCATCCAGGTCAGCAAAGCGCGCGCGCCGCGCCGCAAAGCGCTCCGGCATGTCGCCGACCGGCCCCGCCGCGTAAAGCACCTGCGCGCCAGGCGGAGGTGAACAGGCGGCGACACGCTGACCTGAGGAGCACGCCGCCTGCTCCCGGCAGGGACAGGGACAGGGACAGGGACTGGAGCTTGTACATGCAGGCCCTCCCTGCATGTAGAGCCAGCGCTGCTGCCGGCAAGCACTGGCACACGCTGCAGGCCCTCCCTGCGTATACAGCCGGCGCTGCTGCCAGTGAGCGCAGGCACACGCTGCGCGCGGCCCATGGCGCCGGCGGTCAACCGCTGCACCGGCACGAGCGCACGCCACTCCTCCTGATAGGCGCTGACCCGGCGGTCTTGCCCCTCTGTCAGGGGTGCACGCGCGCACCTCTGCGCCAGGATCCGGCTCCCCGCGCGCGCCCGCCTCGGCAGGCCGCCTGTGCGCCGGCCTCTGCGCGGGCCCGCGCGCGTCGGCCGGCGGCGCTGCCTCGCTGTCCCTGCGCGCGTCGCATGCACTCAGAGCCTTCTGCGCCTGCGCCTGCGCAAGCGCGTGAGAAGGTGCATGCATGCTCGCCCCGTCTCGGCTCTCGCCAGCGCCGTAAGCCCAGCAGCGGCGTGCACAGCAGTGTGCAGCGCCTCTGGGCGTGGAGCTCGGGCCGTGCCTGGGCTCCGCCGGCGCCGCCGCCGCGCCTCCCGCCGCGCCGGCCGGCGGCGGCGGCGCGGCCGCAAGCGGCGCGTCGAACGCGTCCTGCGCGGAGCCGGCGCCGGTCGCGGCGAGTGCGACGACCTCCAGGCGCCCGCCCGGCAGCGACTGTGCGAACGCGTGCAGCGTGCGGTAGCAGCCCGGCTCCGCCAGGCACAGCGTCGTCAGCTGCACGCGCGTGCGCGTTGTCAGGCGGCCTCGCCGCTCAAGGACACCGCACACTGCGGGCGTGACAGCACATGGGCTGCGCGGCATCGCGCAAGTGCAGCGTATGCCGCGCGTGACGCCCGCAGCCGCTGCCGCCACGACACGCGCCCGCACCACGGAACCCCGCGGCGCCCGCGCCTCCTCGGCCCGCACCAGCGCGCGCCGCCCAGCGCCGCCGCGCCGCCTGCATGCAGGGCGCGCGCGCCCGCTGCCTGCCAGCGCGGCTAGGATCAGGGTAGGGTAGGCAGGCGTCGGGCGCGCGCGCCTGCTGCCCGCTCAGGCCCAGGTCCTGGTACTCAACGGCCGCGCCCTGTGCGTCCAGCAGATGGTCCAGCTCGGGCTTGGCGCTCAGGGGCGCCAGGATGCGCAGGCGCATGCGCGCGCGCTCGATGCGCAGCTTGGCCTGCAACTGCGGCAGCGCCTGCGCGCGCGCGACAGGCGCGCGCCGTAAGCGGCAGCAGGCCGGGCCACAGCGGAGATAACTATTGCTGTGGCAGTACTCAGTCACACCCACCCCGGTCGTGCCAGCGTGAGCAGAGCGAGGCGGTGGTCAAAGTATGCAGGCCGCCCAGGCAGGCACGCAGGCGCCTCTGCGTAGAAGCTCGCAGCAGCCGCGCGACAGGACGCGGCGATATGCAAAGTGGCTTGCGCGGCGCGCCCGGCGCGCCTGCAGCGCCTGCTGTTTGGCGCCGCGCTTGGGGTCCACAGAGAAGTGCACGTCGCGCAGCGCGCGCTCGACCATGGACAGCGTGTACGGGCGCTGCGTGTCCGGGTTGATGCACTTGTCCGCCAGCACGCCCGCCACGTCCTTGAACAGCGTGGCAAACTCCAGCTCGCGCTCCTTGTCCGAGATCTGGCGGCGCGCGCGGTGGTAGGATTAGGGCTAGGGGTAGGGCTAGGGCCCGGCAGGCCGAGCCCCATACAGTAGTGCGGGCCGGTCGCGGGTCCCCACTGCGGCGGCACGCTGTCACGCTGAGGGCGGGCGCCTGTGGAGCGCCGGCGGCTTCGGCTCGCGCTCCCTGTCAAAGCTGGCGCTCGGGGTCGCGCGGGGCGCCGCAGCTGCACGTGCTTGAGGCGCGCGCAGTCGTGTACCACCACTACGAACCCAGCCTGTGCACCTCATACAGCGCCAGCGCGGCACCACGCTTGAGCACAGTGAGATTTGCATGCTGCCGCTCTCCATGCAGGCGGCGGGCGACGGTCCTTCATGGGGCCTGCATTGCAGTTTGGCACGCCCCGAGCGCAAGGGCGGCGCACCACGCTGCCAAGACGCTTTGCTGAGCAGCGTGAACAGGCACACCTGAGGGTGAGGTCTTCCTACCCCTAACGACAGCCTGGGGGGGGCGTGAGCGTGAGCGCGCCTGCGTGTCGCCCTCGGCCAGGATGAGGCGGCAGACCTGCTCCTCATCCGCGGTGCCAAAGACGTCCACCAGGTCCTCGTGCTTGGCCAGCACGCCCTTGGAGACATTGACGAACACGGTCGTTGTCTGCAGCACCTCGTCCAGGTCCTTCTCTCTGCGCGCCGCGGGGCCCGGTCTCCTGCGCTGCCGAGCTCCTGCGCTGGCACGGGCGCGCCGCGCACGGGGCCGCCAGGCGCCTCACAGAGCGGCAGGCTGCGCGCGCAACAGCGCCGGAGCGGGCGGGGCGCCGGTGACTCACATCCCGTTGCGCCAGTTCACAATCTTGTTCTTGTAGCAGGCGACCTCGAAGCGCTTGCCCTTCTTCTTGTAGCGCACCACGGCCACGTTGGTCAGGCGCTTCTGGCCTGCGGCGCCGCACTGCCAGTCCGCTGCGACACAGCTAGGCATGCGTTTCACTATAAGAGCACAAGAGGGGCGCTCACCAATCGGCTGCTTCACCCCACTGGACATTGCTGCGCTCCTGTCCTCCTGCTATCAATACACACTCGCTCCGCGCCGTCCCACAGACAGTACTCCTGCTGTCAATACACACTCGCCCCGCGCCGTCCCACAGACAGTACTCAGATTAGCGGATGTGCTGCTTCTTGCACCATGTTCCAAACAGACAGGCGGCAGTGCGCACAAGCACTCTATTGCAGGCGCTCCACATAAACTGCTCTGCAACAGTTGGGCGCAGCAGGAGCCCTATCAGGCCTGGTAGGTCCTCACGCCCCGTGAACACGACCATCGTGATCACCTGGAGAGCGAGCCTGTGCCATACCAGTCGCCGGCAGCACATTGGAGGCGCATACTAGCTCGCCGCCAGGCATTGACTGCACCTGCGCCCGGCGCTCCGCAATGCGCGTGGCGAGCATGGCGCAGACCACGCTGTTCGCAGCGCCAAAGCTGTGCACGTGCACCTCCAACGGGCCTCGCAGCCGCCCGCTGGGATTTCTGCCGCAGCGGCTGCTGCCGACCTTGGCAGCGCCGAGCAGCGCTGTCCACCGGGGCCTGGGTGCGCCCTGCGCGTCCGGTTGCGGCTGTGCCTTTATGTGGTCCCCTGTCGTATGTATCCCCAGCAGGTGCAGGCAATCTTGCCAAATACTTTGGCACGCTGATGTGCTTGGCGCCCGGAGCTCGCTCCCTGTGAGCAACGCACCAGCCCAGGGTGCAGCCGAGCTTGTAAAACTGCTACGGACGCTGCTGCTGGACGCTGCACGGCGCAGATGCTCCGCGCAGCTTCCCAGCGGACGGCAACAACGGCTTCAGCCAGGACATTGCGTCGGCGTCGATGCCCGCGGTGAGGCCGCCTGCGCGCGCCGCTGCCCCCGCAAGCGCCGCTGTGCCGGCGGCGAGCCGGCGAGCGAGCCCGCACCGGCCGCCTCCGGTGGGGGAGCGCTCGCGAGGGCGCGGCACTGCCCTGAAACACCGCACTCCGGGGGGCTGCGCAGCCCACTTTTTGAAAATGACACGCTCCAGGGGGGCGCGCAGCCCACCTTCGACAACGACACAGACCCGGACGACGAGCTGCTGGAGCTGCAGGAGCAGAATTTCCGGCTCATGCAGCAGCAGCAGGCGCAGCAGCTGGAGGCGCAGGCCGCGCAGGAGCTGGCAGAGCCGCAGCCCGCCGGGCTGCGCGAGCGCATCGGCTTCGTGGGCGCCGGGCAGGTGCCGGCCCTGCCGCCGCGCCGCGTGCGCCGCTCCCGCTGTCGCCGGGACGCGCTGTGCGTGCAGGCGCCGTTGGTTGGTGCAGCGGCGGAGGCGCCTGCCGCGCGCCGGCCGCGCGAACGCGCGCGCTCGCGGCGCTGATGGCTGAGGCGCCGCGGGGCGGCGGGGCGGCAGATGGGCGAGGCGTTGATACGCGGGTTCATACAGTCGGGCGTGTCGTCCGCGGGCAACCTCAGCGCGTCGGTGCGCTCCGAGGAGCGCCAGCGCGCCATGCAGCAGCT
>JAABUV010001641.1_pt1 | contig 32089 bp, 32 predicted proteins | sample 5559971 | NCBI WGS metagenome assembly JAABUV01 (sample SAMN10711881, study PRJNA513362) | rock metagenome | isolation source: Antarctica rocks | place: Antarctica: Victoria Land, Knobhead nord | collected 2015-12-19
TGCTCCTATTCCTGTTGTTCATGTGCCATGTCGATACGACGTCAGCCAACGACCAACCCCATGACTTCTCGTCGTTACCGCCGCACATCGACACAACATCGGCATCATCAAAAGCGCCCAAGAGCCAAACGCGAGCATGCCGTGCTGCCGCAGCAACTGGATCGCTCGATAGTAAAAGTACACGTACAAATCCGCAGTGCTGCTGTAGAGGTCACCGTACACAGCCTTGAGCATGGGTTTGGAATCCATAATCAGCTCTTGTCGCACGTACGGCGGATTAGCCAGCACCACATCGAAGCCGCCGCGCTCGAATACCTCCGCGAACTCGACGGCCCAATCGAAACCGATCACGGTAGCGTTGCCGGAGCGCGGCATAGCGCTGATGTCATGCTTGAGTGCGTCGATCTCCGCGCGCAGCACGCGCTTCCCCTCGCTGTGCGCGTGCAGGTAGCGCCCCTTTGCCTCGCGGTAGGCCACGATTAGCTCGTGCGCCAGGGCCAGTTGCTGGAAGCTCTTGGGGTCGGGCGCGGTTAGGCTGTCGCCGCGCGCGATCTTGTAGTCGAGGTTGGGCAGTGGCGGTAGGTCTTTGGCCGGGCCGTCGTAGTCTACGACGAGCGAGAGCCACAGGCGCAGCATGGCGATGTTGACGGCGAAGCGGTCGATGTCCACGCCGTAGACGTTGCGCTCGATCACGTCCAGCTTGAGATCGTACAGCTCTTTGGCGCCCGCGATCATAGTACTGTTCCACAGCAGCCGTTGCAGTTCGACCAGTTCGTGCAGCATGCCCAGCAGGTAGGCGCCGCTGCCGCAGGCTGGGTCGACGACGGTAACCGCTTCGAGCGCGTCGAGCACGTCGCCCGCGCGTGTGAAAGGAATAGAGGACACGTCGTACTCGTCGACGAAGGCGGCCGTGGCTTCCGGCGTCAGTCCGTCGACCCGCGCCGTCAGGTAGCCCTTGAGCGCCTCGCGGCACATGAACGACACGACGGGACGCGGCGTGTAATAGGAGCCTGTTTCGTGCCGGCCGGTCACCAACTCCTCGAAGACCTTGCCGAGCATCTCGGGATCGACCGCGACCTCGACATCGTAGGGCGTGCTCTCGGCAATGGTGAAGTTGAAGCGCGCGAACAGGTCACGCAGGATCAACTGGATCGCTTCGTCGGGCACTGTGATACCCGCGCGCTTGTCCAAGTCGTCCGCGGCAAAGATGCCGCCGTTGAGGAAGGGGACCGTGCCAATCAATCCGTCGGCGTAATCGCGTAATTCCAGGTCCGCGGATCGCTCGTTGGCGAGCGTGGTGAAGAACAGCAACCTCAAGCGCGATCTGTAGAAGCCGCCGCCGCGCTCCTGGGTGGGCGTCGCTGCGTATCCCCGCCACAGGGCGTTGAGGTAGTCGGCGTCGCCGTTGTAGACGAGCCAGCCCTTGCGCTGCAGGAAGTACAGGAACATCAGGCGGTTCATGAGCGTCTGGCAGAACAGCCTGCGCTCCTCGTCGTCGGGCAGCCCTGTTACGAGGTCCCTGACCTTGTCGAAGACGCGCCTGTACTCGGCGAAGAACTTCTTGGTGACGGCCTCGACGTCGTAGGCGTTGTCGATAGCCTGACGTACGCCTGCGCGCTCAGTGTCCTTGTAGATACCGGCCAGTTGCTCGACGACCGTGCGCCGGGGCTGGCCCTTGACGACGACCATGCGCCGCAGCACCTCGCGTCCGCCGCGTTGCGCCAGGTAGACGAAGTGCCACTCCGCGCCCGCGCTGTCCACGGCCACAAGGAAAACGTCGGCCAGCGTGCGGCCGATTTCTTTGAGCGCCGTCGTCAGATTCTTGCCGTTAAGCCGGACGCCAGCGGGTAACTGCACGAGCACGACGTTGACGCCGTCGCGCCTGGCGGCTATGTCGGCGGATGGAGGTAGGTCGGCGTGGTGGAGAGGGACGCCGCCGCTACTTAACGTAAAATCAAGCTTTTCGACAAAAATTCCGCGCAGCGCTGTTAGGCGCGGCGCGACGGGCGCGGCGAGTAGCTTTTCAATAGCGTGATCAAGGTCGCTATACTCGCGCAGGTCGGCGACGGGCATGAGGGCTCCTTCGGATATGGTATCGGCTAGTACGCCTACTCGCGTGGCGTCACCGCCCAATCAAATCGCGCCCGTAGCTCACGGACGAGGTCATCGTAAGTGCAGCAGTAGATGTGGTGTGAGTCGACGAGGACATGATCGCTCCGCCAGCAGGCGTTCGAATGCCACGAGGTCGGCCTGCCCCGTCGTCCGATCCAAAGCCCACGGCGCGGGCGTCCCGACGGGCGCGCTACGGGGCATCGGCGAACGTCTTGAGCGTCGCGGGCCGCACGATGTCCTCCACGTCAACGGGCGCGTCCGCGACGCGGCGAACGATCACCCGTACCTGTGGCGCCGCATGCAACACATAGCGCGACCGTGAACCGGGGATCGGCGCCCCTTCCGTCTCGTGACGCGCGAAAGCACGTACGGCGGCGGCGACGCCCGCGCGCTCGTCGCTTGTCAGATGATCGAGCGCCATGATGACGCGACTGGGAAAGTCCGCTACCAGCTGGTCGTACCCATATTCCGCGCGCTGTGCCTGCAGTGTGTCCATACTGTCCTCCCGCTGTTCATCCTCTATCGGCAATGATACAGCGTTTCGCGCCCCTCGCCACCCTCCTTGGGGTTACCGGGCGGGCGCTTGTTCCCGCGGAGCCGCTTCCTGCGTCGTCTCGGGGTCGGGCCGGCGATCGACGAGCCAGCCGAGGCGGCGCACGCCAATCTCGTCGAGGCCCAGGGCGTGGGCGATTTCGTGCAGCGTGGTGTAGGTGACCGCCGCACGTAGCGCCTCGCCGCGCCCCGCGTCGCGCAGGTGCGGACGCCGATAGATCGCGATCACATGGGCGTCGGTGAAGCAGCAGCCGTAGACGATGCGGCCGGGCGTGGGCGACGGGAAGCTGTCCTGCACGTCGACGTTCCACGGCTCCAGCCGCGCGGCGATGTCGGGCGGGAGGCCGTCGAGAACGTCGCGCACGATGGCTTCGACGTGGGCATCGCCGTCGTCTTGCTTCTCCAATGTGGTATCCGACGCGTTGAGGACGGGCAGCGCGTGCGGGAACAGCCGCGACAGGCGCGCGGTCTGTGGCGCGAGGGCGAATTCCCAGGCGACGGGCAGCAGGGCGAGCAGCGCGGGGGCCAGCGCGATGACGTCGGCGCCGTGGGCGAGCAAGACCAGCGCCACGAGCAGGACGCCGAGCGGGAGAGCGTATTCGTAGACCTCGTCGCGCGTCCAACGGCCTCGGACCGCGCGGCGGCGGGCGTCACGCACGAGCAGGGCCGCGAGGAGGGCGAGGGCCAGCGCGGCGGGGTAGCCGAGCGTGGCGCCGAGGCCGCCGGCGACCGTCTGCGCCGCCGTAAGTAGCGCCGAGGCCCCGGCCCCGATGGGTAGGACCCACGCCGTCAAGCGCCAGGCGGGATCTTCGGCGAAATCACTGACCGCGTCGTCTGCGTGATCGTCGCTCACGCCTTCGATGGGAACGCTGTCCACGTCCTCGACGCGCACGTCGTCCGTGTCGAACTGGTTGTTGGCTTGGTGGTCGTCGCGTATTAGCCGCCCTCTCTTGGCGAGCCGTGGCGTCGCCCATCGGCGGCCGGTCCGCCAAAGGGCTGGGCGATACTCATACGGTTAGGATAGCCGATAGCCCGGATTAGAAACGGCGGACCCCCATTGTTCGTGCTGGGTGGGCCACAAGAAAGTTCCCATGCATGTGCACAGCGGCCATGCCAGTTTGCTGCCGCGCCGCATAAGGGAACTTTGCTGTGGCGCACCCGTTCGTGCGTTCGTGCTCAGAAACTTGTTGTACGGCGTTGATCTATGGTATTGTGAGAAAACCCATCGAGGTAAAGCAGTAACAGGGTCAGCCGCGGGAAGGACAAGACCATGGGAGTTGTCGCGTTTTGCAGTGCGTGTGGCGCGCCACTGACGGCATCGTCTGGCTACTGTGGTAAGTGTGGCGCGCCGGTACCGACGGCGGGATCGGCGGTGACGCCGGCAGGGCCAACACACCAAATGGTAACCGCTGGTCCGTCGGTCAACCCGCTCGCCTGCCCACGATGCCGAGAGGTTGACCAGGCGGCCAAAGTGTCGTCTGTCGTCCGCAAAGAGGCGACCACTGGCGCCATTGGTGGGTCGTTCGTCGGTGGGGCATACCAGTTTGGCGAGTACGGCGGGCCGTCGATCATGGGTGGTAGCATTCATCTTTCGACCCAATCGCTGACCGCGCTCGGACGGATGCTCGCGCCGCCAGCGCCACCCGTTTACCGATCACCGTGGGGATTCGGGTCCATCGTGGGTATCCTCCTTTTTGCTATCGTAGGCCTATCGCTGCTGGGGAGTGGATCAAGCCAGGGCGCCGGTGGTCCGATCCTGGGTCTGATCTGTTTAGGGACGGCCGGCGCCATCGTGCTTGGATGCATGCGCTCGGCCGCGCGGCGTAAACGCGCGTACGCCGCTGCGCTGCCACCGTGGGAACACGCCGCGCGGCGGTGGGACGAGATGTACGTTTGCCTCCGATGCGACGCCATCTATACGCCTGGTACGAGCGATATCTATCGAGCCGAGCATTTGCAGAGCGTCATCTACGGCACGTAGCCCTACCGCGCAAACAGCGATGGCCGGGATCACCGGCGCCGCGCCATCGTGGGACCCACCCCAGGGGGAGGGTCACGGCGCTAAAGCCTGTGAAAATGAGGTTGCACTGAAGCGGTATGCGGCAGTGTGGGGCTTATGGGAAGGTAGGGCGATGGCGAGGTGGACGGCCGCCGATATCCCGGATCTGTCCGGCCGCGAGGCGGTGGTGACCGGGGCGAATAGCGGGTTGGGGTTTCAGACGGCTTTGGAGTTGGCGCGGCACGGCGCGCGCGTGGTGATGGCTTGTCGGGATCAGGGGCGCGGCGCGCAAGCCGTGGACCGGGTCCGGGAGCTGGCGCCCGGCGCCGAGGTCGAGTTGGGCGCGCTTGATTTGGCGGACTTGGCGTCGGTGCGGCGCTTCGCGGCGTGGTATCGGGAGCGGCGCGAGGGCGAGGGGCTCGATCTGCTCGTGAACAACGCGGGCGTGATGGCGATACCACACCGCCGAACCGCGGATGGGTTTGAGATGCAACTGGGCACGAACCACCTGGGGCATTTCGCGCTGACCGGGCTGCTACTGCCGCTGCTCGTGGCGCGGCCGGGCGCGCGCGTGGTCACGGTCAGCAGCATCGCCCATCGGGCTGGCTGGATCAGCTTCGGCAACCTGCAGCGTGAGCGGTGGTACGAGCGCTGGACCGCCTACGGGCAAGCCAAGCTGGCGAATGTGTTGTTCGCCTTCGAGTTGCAGCGGCGCGCCGACGCCGCGGGCGTGGACCTGTTGAGCATGGCCGCGCATCCGGGCTACGCGGCGACTAACTTGCAGGCGGTTGGCCCCCAGATGTCCGGCGCGCGGCTCTCGGCGCGGCTTTTCGACGCCGCCAACCGCGTCGTCGCTCAATCGGGCGCGCAGGGCGCCCTGCCGTCGCTCTATGCCGCCACGTCCCCCGACGCGCGGGGCGGCGCCTACTACGGCCCCGACGGGGCGGGCGAAGTCCGGGGCTACCCCACGCGCGTCAAGGCGGCGCGGCGCGCCTACGACGAACGGACGGCGCGGCGCCTATGGCAGGTCTCCGAGGGCCTGACGGGGGTCTGCTACGACATCCTCACAAATTGTTGAGCAGGCCGATGGCTATTCGGTTGGAACACTTCGACCACACATAGAGGACCATTCGTTCCTGCGTAGTAGATGCGCCGATCCTGGCGACGCGGCGGGCTCGTGTGATGGTCGAACCGCGCGGTAGCGACGGGTCCGTAATCGCGGAAAGTATACCAAGGACGAGGATGTCTCCCACCCTGAAAGTACACATGCCATAGCCTGGTCCCGGTGGCGAGGACGTGGTAGCGCGGCTCGATGGCCCCCATCTCGTCGACCGAAGGTGGATTGGGGAGTTTCGCCATGGCGCTAGATGTCTCGCCCGAGGTCCGCGGCCACAGACGCCACCGGCGCAGGGGAACGCCCGCCGCGCAACCAATCGTACGGACTAAGCGGCGCCTCCCCGTTGTCCGACTCAAGATCCGGATCGGGTGTCGTGAACCATGTATATACCTCGACCGGATGCAAGCTGGCGGAGAGGAAGGGCATAACCTGATCAAGCCCCGGCAGGATATGGTCTTCCTCGAATTGAAAGCGGGGTATCCGCCACACATGGCCATCCTTGAAACCGTAGAGGGCCCGTGAACCCAGGAGTTGGCGCACCCGGCTCTCGTTGACCTTGAGCAGGCTGGCCGCTTCTTGAACTGATAAGCTATCGGCGCGAAGCGCCGCATAAAGAACAGCCGTTCGGGTGATAGGATCGTCTACTCCGTCCCGCTCAATAGGCAAGAGATCGAATCCTCCACTCTCAAGAGCCTTGACCTCCTCCGCCGTTAACTCACGACGAGGATCCGGCAGCGTCGAAGCCCGCGTCATCTCCTCCAACGTCCTGAGGAGCAAATCTTCCATATCCTTAGGCGATAGGCGCACCCCATAGTGGCGCAGCGCCTCCGCGGTAAGTGCCATCCCTTCCCCCTTCTGTTCACTACTGTTCCACTAACGATTACTAATGGCGTTATACTATATCGAGCCGAAAGGCCGGCGAACATGGGTTTCGTAGCGCGAGAGCGAGAGGCAAGCGGTATTAGGCAAGAATGGTTCTTGCTAGTGAGCAAGACGCAACTGCTTATGGATAGCGATCGTGGAAGGGCGTGACTGCTATGGACTATCGACGTCTGGGCGACACCGGGCTAATGGTCTCGGAACTGTGCCTTGGCTGCATGACCTTCGGCCGTGAGGCCGACGAGGCGACCGCGCGCGCGATGATCGACCGCTTTATTGATGCTGGCGGCAACTTCCTGGACACGGCCGATGTGTACACACAGGGCGCTTCGGAGGAGATCACCGGCCGCGCCATCGCGGACAGGCGCGACGACATCGTGCTGGCGACCAAGGTGCGCTTCCCGATGGGCGAGGGCCCGAACAGCGTCGGCGTGTCGCGCAAACATATCATGCAGGGCTGCGAGGCCAGCCTGCGCCGCCTCGGCACGGACTACATCGACCTCTACCAGGTCCATTGCTGGGACACGGCGACCCCGCTCGCGGAGACGCTCGCCGCGCTCAACGAGCTGGTGCGCGCGGGCAAGGTCCGCTACATCGGCGTCTCTAACTTCACAGGCTGGCAGATCATGAAGAGCGCGTGCGTCGCTGAGCTCAAAGGGCTGGAGCGCTTTGTGTCGCTGCAGCCGCAGTACTCACTGGTCGAGCGCAACATCGAGGTCGAGGTCTTGCCGGCGTGCCGCGAGACGGGATTGGGCGTGCTGCCGTGGAGCCCGCTCGGCGGCGGCTTCCTCTCCGGCAAGTACAAGCGCGGACAGCAGCCGCCCGAGGAGTCGCGCATCGCCGGCGCCGAGAGCCACTGGGAAGAGGCGTGGCAGCGGCGGGCCACCGAGCGCAACTGGCAAGTTCTGGACGCGGTCGGGGCGGTCGCCGAAGAAACGGGCAAGACATACGCGCAGGTCGCGCTCAACTGGCTGCTGCGCCAGCCGCTCGTCACGGCGCCGATCATCGGCGCGCGGACGATGGCGCAACTCGAAGACAACCTGGGCGCGGCGGGCTGGCGGCTCGACGAAGACCAGGTGCGGCGGCTATCGGAGCCCAGCACGCCGGAGGTCACGTATCCGTATCGCTTCATCCAACAGGCGCAACGCGCGTAAGATTAAGTAGACTGCCCATCCGTGCGGGAGCGTATACTTGGGCATTGTAGGACACTTGGACAAAGGTACGATAATGGCTGTGCAATATGATGAGGCTCCGGAAGCGGTGACAGGCGTACGCCTGCCAACAGATCTGCGCGAGAGACTGGACGAGTTGGCTCGCATCGCCGGCCGCGCGCGTGATGAGTTAATCGTAGAGGCCCTAACTCACTATGTAGACAGTGGCATGGAGTACATCGCGGGCATCGAGTTGGGTCGCCGCGATATCGCCGCGGGGCGCATGATGACGACCGACGAACTGAACGCGCGGCTGCGCGCGGGTGGGTTCTTGGGCGGCCGGTGATGCCGGAGATTCGATGGAGTGTTCAGGCGACTGACGACGTGGCCGGCGTCGCGGAAGGCATGCGCGACGCGGTAGGGCTCGATGCGGCCGATCCGATCGCCTTATTGAGCGAATCGAGAGTGCGGCCGAAGTGCTAGCTGCCTTCCCGCTCATGGGTCGCCGCCTCGACACCAATGAACGCCGCTGGCCGGTGCGACGCACATCATATCTGTTGCTTTATGAGCCGATGGATGATGGCATCTACGTGCTGCGAGTGCTTGATGGGCGCCGGCAATGGCCACCACGCCGGTCGGAGGACGACGAGTGATAGAACGATCTACCAGCGTCGCCGTCTAACGATCTACCAGCGTCGCCGTCTAAGGTAGTGGCGGTGACACGAACATCCTTTCCAAAGCCCACGGCGCGGGCGTCCCGACGGGCGCGCTACGGGGCATCGGCGAACGTCTTGAGCGTCGCGGGCCGCACGATGTCCTCCACGTCAACGGGTGCGGTGGGCGTCTCACCGCGCCTCGATTCAGGTGAATGCTAGGACGGTCGGACCTGGCATACTCTTACCGCGCATCGGTACGCCCCAGGTAACGCCGCAGGAAGGCGAGCACGCGCCTGCGGTAGCCGGCAGGCTGGGCGGCGAGCGCCCCGGCGTGGCCGCCGCGCGGGGCGCTCCAGAGATAGGTGGGCTGGCCGGTCGCGTGGGACAGCGCCAGCGCCCCGGAGAGGGGTGTGGTCGGGTTGGCGTCGTCCCGGCTGTGGATGAGCAGCAACGCGCGCGGCGCGATCCGGCCGACCGCGTGGAGTGGGCTGAACAGGGCCAGCGGCGCGCCGCGCAGGTGGTCGACCGCCCAGGGGCCGAGCGGCGCGAGCGGCAGGCGTAGCGGTCCGAGCGCCAGCGCGTCCAGCCGCCCGACGAGCAGGCCCTGGTCGGGGTAGGCGCTATTACAACGCTCCAGACGGCGCGACGATAACAGCGGATGCTCCTCATGGCAGCGCCTCGACAACAAGCATCACGAATGGCTACCATATAAGTGAAGGATTAACATTATGCGCGCGATCGAGACACCCCGGCTCATCCTGGCCCCGACCCCGCTCGACGTGCTGAAGGCGCGGCTGGAGCGCGACGATATCGTCGCTGATGTCCCTATTGTGGTCGAACGGGCTGGACGCCGCGTTGCCGAGACGTTACGCGTGCGCTTCCCGCCCGAGTGGCCCGGCGACGCCCTGGACCTGTTCCCGCTGTGGATAGCGCAACGTGAGCTCACGCCGCACCAGGACGAGTGGGGCGGGATCATGATCGACCGCGCGGAACTGGCGGCGGTTGGCCAGATGAGTTGCAAGGCCCCCCCGGATAGGTACGGCGCCGTGGAGCTCGGCTACGGTGTCAACCCCTCGTACCATAATCGAGGGTACGCCACGGAGATGGCGCGCGCCCTGGTAGACTGGTCGCTGACGCAACGGGGCGTCACGCGCGTGGTGGCGGAATGCCTCGCGGACAACGCCGCGTCGATTCGTGTGTTGGAGAAGAGCGGCTTCAGGCGAGCCGGCCGCCGCTTGGACGGGGAAGGCCCGCTCATCCTATGGGAACGCATGCGCTAACCATGCGTCACGCCATCCGTGCGGTGTGGCCTGGAGCACAGTGATAACCATACCCTTTATGGCGCGTATGGCGTGAAGGATTGACACATGGTGAACGGCGATGGCCTGGTACAAAAAAGACGCCTGTCAGGCCGGGAAAAAGCGGACGTGGTGGCGCTCGCGGCGACATGCAACGCCCACGAGGGTTTGGAGCTCAAGTTGAACGTGGACGCGCCGCCCGACGACGACGACGCGGGCGGCAACGACTTTCTCTACTACGCTGATGGAACACTCACCGGCTACTGCGCCCTGGACACGGGCAGCGGTGTCGAGCTCTGCGGCATGATACACCCCGCGCGCCGGCGTCGCGGCATCGGCCGAACGCTCCTGGCCGCGGCGGCCGCCGAATGCCGGCGACGCGGCGTCGGGAAGCTCCTGCTGATCTGCGAGCGGAGTTCGCGCTCAGGGCAGGCTTTCGTGGCGACGACCACCGCGCAGTACCGCTTCGGGGAGCTGCGTATGCATCTGGACCTCGCGGCCTTCCAGGGCAGCGCTCCGACAGACGCGCGATTCTCGGTCCGTGAAGCGGGACGCGGGGATAGCGAGCCGCTCACGCGCATCCTGTCCGCGGCGTTCGACGACCCAGAGGACGCCGTGCGCGCGCGCGTCGAGCGTGACCTGCGCGACCGGCACGGCTGGTTCAACCTGGCGCGGCTGGACGGAGAGCCCATCGGGACGCTACGCGTCGTCGACGCCGGACCCGCTGCCAACATCTACGCCTTCGGCCTGCTGCCGGCCTACCGCGGGCGCGGCCTCGGTCGGCGCTTCCTTGAAGCCACGCTCGACAACCTGCGCGCGGGCGGCTACGTGAGCGCCGGGCTGGAAGTCGAACTGGAGAACGCCAACGCCGTGGCGCTGTACCGCTCGTGCGGCTTCGTCGACACGACCACCTACGAATACTACGCGCTCCAGCTGTCGCCAGCGCCATAATGCTGTCGGGCGCCTGGGTGCACCTCATTATTGTGGGATGTAGCCTGCGACTGCGGGCGCATGGCAAACGAGCGCCGACTGCGGTCGGGTGTCGCCCTCGGATGTGGCGCTCCGCTGCACGCGCCCTGGCGCCGCAGTGCTCGTGGTCTGCCATGCGCCCGCAGTCGCAGGCGTCGCCAACGCATTCCACTATTTTAAGGTGCACTCTAGGCGTCTGCAAAGGGGCGCAAGGTTTACATAAAAACCTGTACTCTTCTATGTAAACTTTCCGCGCGAGGGTAGGCACAAGATCTGCCTCTACAGCCAGTGCGACGGCCCCGTGCAGAGATAATGAGCGACTGAACGATGATGGACGACAATATAGAGCCGCCGTGGGCCGGACGTCCCTTTTACGAGTCGCGCCTGCGCGTGCGGACGTACGAAGTCGACACGCTCGGCCACGTCAACAACGCGGTCTACCTACACTACCTGGAGCAGGCAGCGACCGAGCACGCCGAGGCGATGGGCTTCGACCGCGCGCGCCTGGCCGAACTTGGCGGCCTTTTTGTGGTGCGTCGCCATGAGATCGACTATCTGGGGGCCGCGTTGATGGGCGACGACCTGCGCATCGTCACCTGGCCGGACCTCATCAAAGGCCCGCGCGCCGTCCGCCGCTACGAGATCCGCCACGCCACGAGCGACAAGCTGCTGGTCCAGGCCAGCACCGTGTGGGCCTGGATCGACGCGCGCGGCCGGCCGCGCCCCGTGCCGCGCGAGATCGTCGACGCCTTCACGTCGCATAGCGAACAGGTAGAATAGGTTTATGCGGCTTTTCGCGTCTGCAGCGCGAAGGGCCGCATAGCCCAACCCAGGAGGGAATCCCCGTGAACATCAATCCCGACGACGTAACCGTCAGCAATAACGAGGCCGAGCAGCGCTATGAGGCGCGCGTGGACGGCCAGCTCGCGGTTCTCGCGTACCAGCAGGACGGCGACCGCATCGTTTACACCCACACAAAAGTGCCCGAGGAGTTGGAAGGACACGGCATCGCGGGCAAGCTGGCCCGCGTCGCCCTGGATGACGCCCGCACCCAGCGCCGCGCGGTAGTCCCGCGCTGCCCCTACGTCGCCGACTACATCCAGCGCCACCCCGAATACCAGGACCTCGTGTCGCCCGACTAGCAAGCAGGTTATGCCTCCCGCGTCGCTTGCTCAACCGCCCGCTGTGCGTCCGCGAGCGCGTCGAAGGGGCCAAGCGTGGCCTGTAGGTTGGACATGGACTGCTCGAACTGCTCCTCATTGAGGCTGCCGGGCTGCTCCAACGACCCCTCCCCGCCGGTCGATGGTTGCGGCTCGCCCCAATACGATCCGTCGCGGTTGCGAACAACCCCGACGACGCGGCCCGCGTCGCGGGCCACCCAGGTCTCATCTTCCTGCTGCATCCAGTCCATGGCGTTTCTCCTCCAGCTTGGTCGGTCGTACGATTGTGTCACACGACGTAGCAACATCGGCGCCGCCTGCACCTTGACTATGAGTAGGGGTATAATTTTACCCATGTGGGATGTCGAGACGACCTGTACGACGACTATCTGGAAGAGTTGCGTAAGGAAGGGTTGATATGAGTGGGCACAGGAACGTTAACGAGCTACTCCGTCCGATCATGGAAAATCCGGAGCGCCGGGCGCGGGTGGCGGAGGAGAAGAGGATTATGGACGCGATCCTGACCCTGCATGAACTGCGTGAAAGAATGGGGGTCACTCAAGCGGAGTTGGCGCATGCGCTGGATGTTTCGCGGACCGCTGCCCTCGACACAGAGCAAAAACGGGACGAGTATCTCTCCACTATTGACAGATATGTCGAGGCGCTCGGCGGCAAGCTGGAATTATGCGCTATCTTTCCCGATCAGACAATACGCCTGGGACCCATCGCCCTCGATACACAGGAGGAGCGCGTCGATGAAAGCTCAGTCAAAACGGCTGTTGGCTAGCATAGGTCTACAAGTTCATCATAGGACGCGCCCGGCCAACTACGCGTAGCCGGCCGGGCGCCGGAAGCCGCCGATTTCCGCAGCGACGAGCGCGGCGAAGCGGATGGGCGTGCGGTCTTCGAGATAGGGGCCGATTGCCTGCAGGCCGATGGGCAGCCCGCCCCGGGTGAACCCGGTGGGAAAGGCCGTGGACGGCTGCCCCGCCAGCGTGGCCACGGCGGGGTAGGCGCTCAGCAGGTCGTAGGCGACCGCCTGCCCATTGATGTCAAGCGTGCGCCGCTCAAACGGCGCGTCCAGGTGCGCGAAGGCGGGGCACGGCGTGGCCGGCGCCAGCAGGATGTCCCATGAGCGGAAGAAGTCGCGGTAGGCGGCGCGGTAGCGCTCACGGTGGCCGACCCACGCGAGGTAGTCCGTGGCGCTCGCCCGCAGGCCGCGCGCGTCGGCCGCGCCGAACGAGCCCGCGCGCAGGCCCGTGAGCGTCCCCTCGGCGACGGTGACGCGCCGCTCCTCGGCCCACCCGACGGACATGCTGACCCACAGCAGCGAACGGTACAGCGCGTAGTAGTCGCGCAGGTCGCCGAAACCCTCCGGCGCGGCCACGGCGACGGTCACCCCCGCGCGCCGCAACGTCGCGATGAGGGCATCCAGCGCCGCCGTGATCTCGTCGTCGACGGGGAGCCAGTCGAGCGGCGGCAGCACGGCCACGCGGTAGCCGGACAGGCGCTCGTGTCGCGCGGGCGGCAGATCGAGGCGCCAGGCGGCGTCTTCGCCGACCTCGGATCCGGCCGTGATGTCGAGGGCCAGTTCCAGGTCGGCGGCGGCGCGGGCTAGCGGACCCTGCACGGACATCACCGCGGCCGGGTTGGGCAGCGGCGCGCCGGGGAAGTGCCCACTGCGCGGCAGCGCCGTCTCGCTGGGGCGGTGCCCGTAGACGCCGCAGAAGGCCGCCGGGATGCGGATGGAGCCGCCGATGTCGCTGCCAAACTCAAGCGGCGTCAGGCCGGCGGCGAGCGCGGCGGCGCCCCCGCCGGTGCTGCCGCCGGGCGTGTACGCGCGGTCGTAGGGGTTGTTGGAGCGGCCGAACAGCCGGTTGTCGGTCTGCCAGTCGCCGGCGTAGGGCGGCACGTTGGTCTTGCCCACGATGACGGCTCCCGCCACGCGCAGCCGCGCCACCACCGGCGCGTCCGTGGCAGGGACGCGTGCGGCGAAGGCGGGGACGCCGGCGGTCCCGCGCAGTCCCGCGCAGTCGATGCAGTCTTTGATGGTGAGCGGCAGGCCCAGCAGCGGGCCGTCCGCGCCGCGCGCCCGCGCGTCGTCGGCGGCCACGGCGTCGCGCCGCGCGTCGTCGTTGGGCGTGACGATGGCGGTGAGGGCCGGATTATAGCGCGCGATGCGCGCCAGATGCAACTCTAGCAACTCGGCCGCCGACACCTGCCGCTCGCGCAGGGCGCGCAGCATGTCAGTCGCGGACGAGAAGGGGTCGAGATCTGTTGTCATCATCAGTAGCGTACTACTTTGGCGCAGGCCAGTGATGAGCATGGCGCACTGCTGCGCATCTTTGCGGAATCTAGCGGCAGCCTGTCGCGCAGTAGCACGTTTCCTCTGGTATAGTACTGCCAGTGACACAAGCGCATAGGCTTGTGGAAAGATGAGGGCGGGATGCAGCCATCTGGGGCGGGCGGCGTCGGCCAGGCCGATCAGACGCGGCTGTTGGCAACCCTGGGGCAGTTGCTGGCGATCGAAGCGAGCGCCCTGGCTGACGCCCTCGGTCAGGCCAGCCAGTTGGTCGCGGGTGTCCTCGGCGCCGACAAGGTCGACGCTTTCCTCTATGATCCCGCCGAAGACGCCCTCGCGGCCGTCGGCGTCAGCGACACCCCGATGGGCCGCTGGGAGCGCGTCATTGGTATGGATGTCCTGCCGCTCGCCGGCGGCGGCCGCACGGTCCAGGTGTTCCGTACCGGCCACCCCTACCTGACGGGGAACGCCGAGGGTGACCCCAAAGTGCTGGCGGGCTTCACCGAGGGGCTGGGCGTGCGCTCTATCCTCAGCGCGCCCTTAACGGTCGATGGGTCACATCGAGGCGTGCTCGAGGTGTTTTCCGCACGGCCGGACGCATTTACCCCCGACGACCTCGCCTTCCTCACGGCGGTGGCGCGCTGGGTCGGCCTGGTCGCGCACCGGGCGGACTTGCTGGAGCGGACGGCGCGGGACGCGACGCGCGAGGCCGAGCAACGCGCCCACCTGCAAGCGGTGGTCGAGACCGCGCCCGTGATCCTCTTCGCGACGGACCACACGGGCGTCATCACCCTCTCCGCAGGCAAGGCGCTGGGGGCGTTGGGCCGTACCCCCAGCGAGAGCGTCGGCCTGTCAGTCTTCGAACTCTATCGCGACGCGCCGGCCGTTTCGCGCCACGTTCGGCGCGCGCTGGCCGGCGAGGCCTCCACCGCGACGATCGAGGTCGCGGGCGTCGTGCTGGAGGCGCATTGGACGCCACAGTGGGATCGGGACGGCCGGGTGGCCGGCGTCATCGGCGTGGCCGTCGACGTGACGGAGCGTGCACGCCTCCTGGAAGAGGCTCAGGCGGCCTACGCCGTGGCGGAGCGCGCGCGGCAGGAGACCGCGGCCCTGCTCGATTCCAGCGGGGACGGCATTTTCAGCCTGGACGCGCAGGGCTGCTGCGTCACCATCAACCGGGCCGCGGCAGCCCTACTGGGCTACGCGCCCGACGTGGTGATTGGCCGGAACATGCACGCGCTGATCCATCATCACCGCCGCGATGGCGCGCCCTATCCGTACGAGGAGGGGCCCCTCGCGCGGGCTGTCCGGACCGGGCAGGTCGTGCGGATGGAGGACGAGGTCGTGTGGCGACGCGACGGCACGTATGTCCTGGCCGCGTACTGCGCCGCGCCGATCCAGCAGGGGGGCGACATCACCGGGACGGTTGTGACCCTGACCGACACCACCGCGCGCCGGCAGGCCGCGGAGGCGCTGCGCCACCAGGCGCTGCACGACGCGCTGACCGGCCTGCCCAACCGCGCGCTCCTGCTGGACCGGCTCGCGCAAGCCCTGCTGGCCGGCGCACGCGGACGCGCGCCGCTGGCCCTGCTACTTTTGGATCTGGATGGGTTCAAGGAGGTGAATGATACCTTCGGGCACCACATTGGCGACGCGCTGCTGCGGCAAGTGGGGCTGCTCCTGCAGGGAGCGCTGCGCGCCTCGGACACGGTGGCGCGGCTGGGCGGCGACGAGTTCGCCGTGCTCTTGCTGAACGACGACCGGGGCGGCGCTGAGGAAGCAGCGCGCAAGATAGGCGCCGCCCTCGCGGCGCCCGTAGTGGTGGACGGGCAGGCGCTCTACGTCGACGCGAGCATCGGCGTCGCCCTCTATCCCGCGCACGGCGACGACGACGCGACACTGTTGCGCCATGCCGACGTGGCCATGTACGCGGCTAAACGGGCACGACGCGGTTACGCCGTCTACGATCCCGCTCAAGATCAGCACACCCCGAACCGCCATGCCCTTGCGAACGACCTGCGCGCGGCCGTCGCCGCGGGAGCTTTTTCCCTGGTGTATCAGCCCGTGGTCGACCTGGGCGCCGGCCGCCCCACCCATGTCGAGGCGCTGCTGCGTTGGCCGCGCCCAGAGCGGGGTCCCCTCCCGCCCGACCAGTTTATCCCGCTGGCCGAGCAGACAGGCCTGATCGAACCGCTGACACGGTGGGTCGTGGACGCGGCGCTACGTCAGTGCCGGGATTGGCGCGCCGCCGCGCTCGACCTTGGCATGGCCGTCAACCTCTCCGTCGCTAACCTGCACGACCCCGAGTTGGTGGAAACGATCGCGCGCCTGCTCGCCACGTACGACATCCCCCCCGCGCGTCTGCGCCTCGAACTGACGGAGAGCACGCTGATGGCGGACACGACACGCGCCTTGGCGGTGCTGACAAGGCTGTCGGCCCTTGGTGTCCGCGTTTCGGTCGACGACTTCGGGACCGGATATTCCTCGTTGACGTACCTCAAGCGGCTGCCCGTCGACGAGCTCAAGATCGATAAGTCGTTCGTGCTGGATCTGATGACCGACGCGGCCAACCAGGCCATCGTTTCCTCGACCATTGGTCTGGGGCACGGATTGGGACTGCGCGTCGTGGCCGAGGGTGTGGAGAGCCGGGATGTCCGGGAACGCCTCGCGGCCCTGGGCTGCGACGCCGCCCAGGGCTATGACCTGAGCCGCCCGCTGGCCGCCCCGGACCTGGAGCCATGGCTGCGCGCCATGCTCCAGCCTTGAGGTCTCAGGCGACGCCCTGACCTAGGTCGCGCGCGGGGGCGAACTGGGCCAGGAAGGCGTCGGCGTCCGCCGCGACGACACCGCGCGCGATGAGGTCGGCGCGCGTGGCGTCCGCTGAGGCGGGGACATAGGAAACGAGCGCGTGCGCCTTCCCGGCGTCGCCCAGCTGCGGCCTGATCGCATACCCCCCTGCGGCGGCGGGGATCAATACCGACGCGTACGGCGGCACGATGATGGCGTCGCCGCCCCCCGCCAGGCTGACCGAGAGCGAGTGCTCCAGCGCGCAGACGGCGACCGGGCTGTCGTAGGTGCTGAGCGCGGCCCCGGCGTTGTCGACGACCTCCTCGTTGAAGTAGGGGCCGGCGATGATCATGGCGCGGTTGTCCGGCGTGGGCAGCGGCGCGATCGGGCCGCGCGTCCACTGGTGGTAGTCGAGCGATTGGCGTGCCTTGTCGACGTGCAGTTCGCGCGGCTGGCCCTGGGCGTCCTTACGGTTCCAGTCATAGATGCGGTAGGTGACGTCGCTGGTCTGCTGCAACTCGTAGACGATGATGCCGGCGCCGATGGCGTGGACCGTCCCGGCGGGGATGTAGATGACGTCGCCCGCTTTGACGGGCAGTTGGCGCAGGATCTGGTCGAGCTGCCCCTCCTTGACCAGCCGCTCGTACTCGTCGGGGCTACTGTCGCGCGAGAAGCCGTAGGTCAGTTCGGCGGCGGGCTTGGCGTCAATGACGTACCAGCACTCCGTCTTGCCGTTCGGCTGGCCTTCCAGTTTCTGGGCCAGGGCGTCGTCGGGGTGGACCTGCACCGAGAGCGCTTCCCGCGCGTCGATAAGCTTGGTCAGCAGCGGGAACGCCCCGCTGGCGGGCACATGTCCCATCAGGCTTTTGCCCATGACGCCGCGCAACTCGCCGATCGTCTTGCCGGCGTAGACGCCATTGGCGACGGTGTTCTCGTCGTAGACCTCCCACGACTCGCCGATCGTCCGATCGCGCGGCGCCGGCTTGCCCAGCCGCGTGGATAGGCCGTCGCCGCCCCAGATCCGCTCGACGTAGCGGGGTCGAATGAGCATCGGGTATAGATCGGCCATACAACTACTCCTAACCTTAGACCACATTAACGCCACATGACCGCATAGGCGAGCTCAAAATCATGCATGAGGTGACGACGCATGTGTGACACACTGTTGCCGATCATCCTTAGTAGGGCACAATGCGTGCCGATCACTGCCGCGTGAGCCACTTGATCGCCCCGTCGCGCGACGCGGACAGGGGCGCGGTCGTGTCCAGCACGAGGTGTGGATGAGCGATGGGATAGGCGGATTCGACCGTGGCCGTGCGCAGGTGGTCCTGTATCGACGCCCAATCCGTCTTATGGTGTATGGGCAGCCCCAGCGTCTGCCGCGCCTCGATACGTTGACGCCACAGGGCGTCGTCGGGGCAGCGGCACTCCACGACGGCCAGCGCCGCGCCCGTCTCCGCCGCGATCCGCGCGGCGTGCTCGTAGCCCTTACGGTGTGTCAGCGGACTGTCGCAGATGACGCTCAAGCCCTGCGTCAATTGGCGGCGCGCCACGTTGAACATCACATCGTAAGCCAGCGCGCCGGCTTGCGGCGAGGGGGCGCCCAGCAGGTCTCTGACGTCGTCCTTGTCGATCAGCGGCCAGCCCAGGCGGCGGCTGACAGCGCGGGCGAGGGTGCTTTTACCGCTGCCCGGATACCCCTTGAACGCGACGAGCCACAACCCCGCTGGCCGGACGCTGTCATCCAGGCCCGCAGGCGTGTCCACCGGCGCGTTTCTGTTATCCAACCCCATCTCCGCTCCGCCATGCTGTGTACGGTTGTCAGGATGTGTGCCAAACGCCGAATACTACTCCGGCGGAGGGACCGTCACGGTCCAGGTGCGGAAACGCCGGCGCAAACTCTAGAGCAAATCGTCGAATGTATAGCAGTAAATGTGGTGCGAGTTAAGGCAGGACATCGTCACGCTCCGACAACTCCGGCTTGGCGGTCAGCAGATCCTCCAAGGCGTCGAGGTCGGTCCGGCACGCCACAGGGTCGAACACCCACGGCGCAAGTCGACCCGCCGGTGCGCTACCTGGCGTCGGCATGCGCGAAGTTACGTAGCGCCGCGGGGCGCACAATATCCTCCACCTCGACAGGCGCGCCGGGTTCCCGGCGAACGATGACGAGAACCTCCGGCGCCGCGCGGAGCACATAGAGCGGTTCCGGCAACGGCAAGCGGTCGCCGTCCTGCTCATGTCGCGCGAACGCTTCGACCGTCGTGTAGACACCCTCCCGCTCCGTGCTCGTCAGGTGGTCCAACGCCACGACGACCTGATTGGAAAAATTAGCAACCGTGCGATTGTGACCATCTTCTCGTGGCCTATACTGCAAAGCTTCCATCTTATCTCCCTATTCCTCACTTCAAAGAATACTATACTCATCCACATCGCACACTGGCTGGTAGCCGATGGCCTGATAGATGTGGTTTGAGGTCGGATTGTCCACATCGGTGAAGAGGAAGCAATACGTGCGACCGCCGTCGAGCAACAGCCGGCTCAACGCCGCGACGCAGGCGCTGGCGTAGCCCTTGCCGCGCTGCGCGGGCGGCGTGTAGACGGGACCGACACGGATGCCGTGCGGTGTCGGCCCGGTGTACCCGGCCTGTGAGACGGGCTGGCCGGCGTCCCAAAAGTAGAGGGCGCTGTCCGCCCCATCCGTGAGGCGCAGGTCGACCATGCGCTCGGCCGTACGCGGGTCGTCGTCGCCCAGGGCCTCCCGCTGGAAAGCGACCGCCCAGGCGACGGCAAGCTCACGGTCGGCCTCCGTCGCGCGCCGCAACGCGCCCGGGACCCCGACCACCGGCGTCACGGCGTCGAGTTGGTAGATGCGCTGCGCCAGCCCCTTGCGGTACGGCCGCCCCGTCGCGCGGCGCCACAGGTCGGCGAAGGCGCCGCTAACGCCGGCCTCCCCGAGGACGCTGGGGAGCGCGGGATAGTCCCGGCGCAGGTCGTCGACGAGTAGCGGCAGGGCCTCCGGCGCGTCGACGCGCGAGAGGACCGGGCCGCGCGGCGGCGTCATGACCGTAGCCGCGACGATCTCGCCTCCCGCCTCAACCGTCGCCAGATACGGCGGGTATTCCTGGCGCTCGGGGTGCGCTATCACCCCTGCGCAAATGCCCAGCAGCAGGTTGTGCTCCGCCTCGTGCCCAGTCAAGAAGCGCTCGGCCCGTTTGTAGAAGTCGTTCGCATTGTCGTAGCGCCTGAACTCCATACGTTCCCCCTCTCTACCGAGTACTATCAGGGGGCAAGCTATCACTTGTCGAGCGCGCATACAGGAGGGTCAAGCGCATGCCTGACCTGGCCGCCGACTGGATGCCCCTTGAGCAATGGGACGCGCTCGTACGCGGTGAGGGTTGTCCACTCTGCGCCACGATAGCCGCGGCTGACCCGGTCGACGCCTACGGCTACACGGTAGCCGACCTGGACATGGGCCGCCTGCGGCTCGGCGCGGACCAATTCATTCCGGGCTACTGCGTTCTGATCTGCAAAACACATGTGCGCGAACCGTACTACCTGCCGCGCGATCGGCGCATCGTATTTTTCGAGGACATGATGCGCGCCGCGCGAGCTCTGGAAGCTGTGTTTACCCCGGTCAAGATGAATATCGAGTTGCACGGCAACGCCGTCCCCCATCTGCACTGTCACCTCAAACCTCGGTTCTACGGCGACGCCGCCCCCGGCGCCCCGTTGCTGCACGCGCCCGATCTCGCGGTCACGCTGGCGCCGGCCGAGTATGAGCGGCGCGTTTCAGACATACAGCGCGCATTGGCAGAGACGGTCCCGGATTGAGCGCCGGTGGGATCGCACGCCACGCGGGCTATCCGTCCATGTACAATGTGAAACGGATGCTATAGAATGTCCCTAGATCTGAACGCCCCTGGTTCGAAGGAGTGGGTCATGCAGGTACTCGCGGCTGACAGTTTGAGGCTGAACCTCAACGCCCTGGACTACGGTATCCTGGTCGTCTATTTCGCGCTGGTCATCGCCATTGGCCTGCTCGCCCGGCGCGCCATCGCGACTAGCGAGGACTTCTTGCTGGCCGGGCGCTCGCTGCCCGCCTGGGTGACCGGCCTCGCGTTCGTTTCGGCGAACCTGGGAGCCATCGAGATCCTGGGCATGGCCGCGAACGGCGCGCAGTACGGCGCGTCGGTCGTGCACTTCTATTGGATCGGCGCGGTCCCGGCCATGGTCTTCCTGGGCCTGGTGATGATGCCGTTCTACTACGGCTCGCGGGTGCGTAGCGTCCCCGAGTACCTGCGCCGCCGCTTCAACAATTCCACCCACTTGTTCAACGCGATCACTTTCGCCGTCTCCAGCGTGCTGCAAGCGGGGATCAACCTCTACGCGCTATCCATCATTTTGCAGGCGTTGCTGGGCTGGTCGCTGGTGCTCTCCGTCATCATCTCGGCTGTCTTCGTGCTCATATACATCACGCTCGGCGGCCTGTCCGGCGCGATCTACAACGAAGTGTTGCAGTTCTTCGTGATCCTCGCTGGGTTGATCCCCGTCGTGATCGTCGGCCTGGTCCATGTTGGCGGATGGAGCGGCTTGAAGCGCGCGGTGGCGCACACCAGCCTCGGCGCCGGCTCGTTCAGCACCTGGAAGGGCACGGGCATCCCTTGGTCCAACCCGTTGGGAGATTGGGTCGGCATCGTCTTCGGGCTGGGATTCGTGCTCTCGTTCGGGTACTGGACCACAAACTTCACCGAGGTGCAGCGCGCGCTCTCGGCCAAGGACCTGTCCGCCGCCCAGCGCACCCCGCTGATCGCCGCCTACCCCAAGATCTTCATTCCAGCGCTGACCATCATTCCTGGGTTGATCGCGTTGGTAGTGGTGCCGCACCTGGGCACGGCCAAGGGCCTGCCTTACAACGACGCGATCCCGCTGCTAATGAACAGGTTCCTGCCCAACGGGGTGCTGGGGGTGGCGATGGCCGGGCTGCTGGCCGCGTTCATGGCCGGGATGGCGGCAAACGTATCATCCTTCAACACGGTGTTCACGTACGACATTTGGCAGGGCTACATCCGTGGAGGCCGTCCCGACGGCTACTACCTGCGGGTCGGCCGGATCGTGACCGTCGTCGGCGTGCTCATCGGGATCTTGACCGCTTTCATCGCGGCCAGCTACAGCAACATCCAGAACTACCTGCAGCTGCTGTTCTCGTTCTTCAACGCTCCGCTGTTCGCGACGTTCATCATCGCCATGTTCTGGAAGCGGGTCTCGCCGATGTCCGGCGTCATCGGGCTCGTCGTGGGCACCATCGCCGCGGCGGTCGTACACTTCGCGGGCTACAACATATCGTACTTCTACCCCCACGGCTACATCGACCCGGCCCACGCCGACATCAACGCGCAGATGCAGAACTTCTACGGCGCTATCGCGGCCTTCGTGGCCGATGCGATCGCGACCGTCATCGTGACCTACCTGGGGCGGCCGAAGCCGCTGGCCGAGCTGGCTGGGCTGGTCTGGGGTGTCCCCGACCCGAGCGCGCCTGATAAGTCCAAGGCGCCCAAGCCCCCGTGGTGGGAGTCGCCGTGGCTGCTCGGCGGCGGCGCGCTCGCCATCACGCTCGTGTTGTCCCTGCTTTTCCTGTGACACTCCCAAGGCTAAAACCTTGGGCTTCTCGCCGAAGCGAGCTACGTGCGGGGTGTCCACCCGAACTACTTGGAGTCATCCAGGATACTTGGACATTGTGCCGCGCCCGTGTTCATCGCACGCAACCCACGACCCTTTCAGTTTACCACGGACGCACCGCGCTACAGCGAATGAAGCTCTTATATCCCAAGGCTGAAGCACTTGGGCTCTACGAGCTAGTTTTATAGAGGTAAAGGAACGCATCATGAGCCAAAAACAGACGACCACTTCGACCAAACCAACGTCCGCCTCGGCCAAGTTATTCGACATTCGCATTTTGATCGGCGCCCTGTTCACCGTGTACGGGGTGGTCCTGATCATCGCGGGGATCTTCGCCAGCGCGGCGGAGAAGCTGAAGGCGTCCGGTGTCAACATCAACCTCTGGACGGGCATCGGTATGCTGATCCTCGGCGTGCTGTTCCTGCTATGGTGGCGGCTACAGCCGCTGAAGCCCCCCTCCGAGCCCGCGGACCCGGACCGCGGCGCCACGGATTCCCAGCGCGGCCACTAGCGCAGGGGGCTGGCCAGCGTTGGCCAGCCCCTGTGCCGCGCAGCGGAGGGCGAACGAGCGCGGGGGCGGCGTTGGACAACCCGATGCCGACGGCCGCGCGGGCGATGAGGAGGGGAAACGATGCCGCGTCGCCGTGCGACGTGGCATACTTGGAGAGACGTAGTTGTTGATTCGTGGGAAAGTACACGTATATGCCATCATCCGCCGCGGCCGCCGCGGCCGTACGCTCGGTGAGCGACCGTATCGCCCGCGCGCAACGCGCCTACGCCGAGCGTCTGCGTGAGGCGATAGAGTCGTTGCGCCCCCTCGTCGAGGCGGGCAATGCCGATGCCGCGACCGTGACGCAGACCATCGAGGCCGAGTTGTCACACATCAAGTACGGCAGCGCGATCGTAGATACATAGGTAGTTGGCGCCGGGCGGCCGCCACGTACAAGTAATGGTAGCCATGCCGGCAGTTGGAGGGTTTGTCATGTCGTCGACGCAAGAGCCTCTCGTCCTTGGAATTGCCGCGGTACAGCATCGGTTCGAGACCGCGTGCGAGGAGTTTAGCCATGCGCTGGGCGACTCCGACGACGCGGCCGATGCGGTCGACTTCACCGGGCGCATGCATGACCTGGCCCTCTCCGCCGGCCATGTCCAGGCGTTCGGTGAAGCTCTCACGCTCCTCACCGGCGACCAGGGCTGGAGCGCGCGCGCCGCCGCCGTGGTGCGGCCGTATCTCGATTAGTCGATGGCGCCGATGGCAACGGCGGTAACGATGGCAACGATCGAAGACTTCGCGCAAGTGGACCTACGCGTCGGACGTATCGTCGCGGCCGAGCCGTTTCCCGAGGCGCGCAAGCCGGCCTACAAGCTGACCATCGACTTTGGTCCGTTGGGATTACGCCGCTGCAGCGCCCAACTCACCGATCTGTACGAGCTTGATGAGTTGCCAGGCCGCTTAGTCGTGGCCGTGGTCAACTTTCCGCCGCGGCGCGTCGCCGGCTTCGTGTCCGAAGTACTCGTGCTCGGCGTGCCCGACGCCGCGGGGCGCGTCGCGCTGCTCACGCCCGAGCGCGACGTACCCCTCGGCGGGCGCGTGTACTGAGTCGGGAGTCGGGAGTCGGGGGGAACACAAACGATAACGCCATAACCTTGGTCGTCCAAGCAACGATAACTTCCGACTTCCGACTTCCGACTTCCGACTTTTAGAGCGCGCGGAACTCGTTGATATACTGCCCGACGTCGATGAACACGTCGGCCATCTGCACCAACTCCCATGAGACATTGGAGGCGAAGGAGACGACTTCGACGCGCACGCCACGGCTCTGGATGAGTTCGACCAGGCGCGAGAAGTCGCTGTCTCCCGAGATCAGGATGATCACGTCGAGGCGCTGCGACATCGTGACGATGTCGATGGCCAACTCGATGTCGAAGTTGCCCTTGGCCGTCCCATCGGGGAAGCGCTTGAGCGCCTTGGTGACCATCTTGTAGCCCTTGTTCATGAAGGGGGCCACGAAGCGTTGCTGGTCGAAGCGATAGCCATTGTCCTCGGTCACGGGGGCGTAGACGATGGCGTGCACCATCTCGCGCCCGCGGCCCAGGAAGTCGAGCATGCGCCCGTAGTCGATGTTGACACGCGCGTTCTCGGCGGCGTAGATGATGTTGGGCGCGTCGACGAACATGCCGGCGCGCGGCATACCCGCGGCGATCCCCGTCGTCGCCATGCGCTCGATGGCCCCTTGTAGCGCCGTCATGGTAGAGGCGAGCGTCTGGATGGCCTGTCCCTGCTGCTGGAGGGCGGCGCCCTGCGCCTGCAGCAAGCGCTCCAGGCGCTCGATCAAGCGCGCCTCCGCGTCCCCTCCCATGGCGGACGCCGTGGCGGGAAGCGGCGTGATGTCCGCGGTACTCGGCGTCACGATTGGACTCACGGACGCCGTGGCTGGGACTGGCGACGCGGCCGTGATAACCGGCTCCAGCGCCGTTGAAGGCGCCGCCGATGACGCGGCGGGCATGAATGGCGTGGATTGACTGTTTACGGGCGGCATCGCTGTCTGTACGTCCCGCGTCCCCGACCCTTGCGCCGCTGTTTGGGGCGTCGTCGTGGCCCCGCTCGCGCCCCCATAGGGCTGGCGCTCGCCGAAGCGGCTACGGCCTGACCGCTCGCCCGACCGCTCGAATGACGGCGGGGTCGTGGAACCGGGCACGCCAGACGTGGGCGCCGCGGCGAGCCGGGTCGAGGCGACGGCATCGACCGGCGTCGTTGTCGCCGGCGCGTTCCCTTGCCCACGCCCCACGCGCTCGCGCCAATTCGTATGGTCGAAGCGTCGCGCCACCGCGGGCGATACCGGCGCGCCCGGTTCTAACGCATCCGATGCTATGGACGCCGCGAGGAACGGTTCCGCGGCGTCCGCGGCGGCCACATCCTCATCGTCATCGGTTTCCGACGCCGCAACGTCCGCCGCCGCGTCCTCTGCGTCGGCCGCGTCTAATCCGGCGCCACGGCCCCCGCGCCGGCGTCGCCGGCGCCGTCCTGTCCCAGCTTGCGCGGACGCATCGGCGGCATCGGCCTCCGCGTCGTCATCGCCGGTCATGAGGGGCGCGGTGGAGAGTAACAGATTGGGTTCGACCGGATCGAGCGTCAGCGGCGGCGCCACGGCCTCTAGCGGTAGATCGACGTCGACGAGTCCCGCGGGCTCGGCCGTGCGCCCCCCCCGGCCACGGCGGCGGCGGTTGCGCGAGAGCGGCGCGTCGGCCGCCGCGTCGCCCGTGAGGCCCTCGGACACCAAGGCGTCTTGAGTGTTGAGGGGCTGGATGATCTCTGGATTTGGCGCGGGCGCCGCGCTCTCGCTGGCTGTATCGTCGGTGGCCGGCGTCGCTCCTCGAGCGGATGTCGTGGCACGCCGACGGCGGCGCGACGACGGCGTGGACGCGTCTGGCACACCTGTATCGGACGTCACGTCCGCCGTCATCTCGGGGCCCACCGTCTCTGAGCCGGCGTCGGAAACCGGCGCGGCGCTCCGGGGCCGCCGCGCGCGCGAACGGCGCGGCGAGGGCGTTGTCGCATCATTCGCCGGCGTGGTATCGACCGGGGAGAGCGTTTCAGGGTTGAATTGGTCGGAGTTCATTGTCCTCCTTTTAGCGGCAGATCTTGTCTGCCCGTAGTATATCAGCGGCGCCGGGCGACCGGCGCTATAGTAGCAACGGCGTCGGGCGACCGGCGCATAATCGTATGTAGTACAAAGTCTCAGTGCACGAATACCTGTGCGACGATCACATGCAGGCCGTCGGGCTCGTCCTTGGCCGCCATACCAATACCGATCATCGTATACCCCGCGTGTAGAATGTTATCGCGGTGCTCGGGATGTTGCATCCACGAATCAACCAACGCGCGCGGCGTCGCGGTATTGAGCGCGTACCCCGCCCTGCAGATGAGGTTCTCGCCGACCTCCGTGTAGGAAACACCGTCGCGCGTCAAGAGCTCCTGCACGGCGGCAGCGTGACGGCCGTTGGCGTCGACGGGACCGGTCGGATCATAGTGGCCGCAGTACTGCCGCTGTATCTGGTCTTGGCTACGCGAGGCGGCGATGATGTCGAGTTGGCCGTTCTCGCTCAGGGTTGGTAGGCCGTGGGCAGTGCGTTGCGCATTGGTCAGGGCTATAATCTGCTCGGCGAGCGACTGCATAAAGGCGGGGGTAAACTGCGTGTTGTTCGTGTAATTCAGCAGCGCCCCATAGTGCGGCGGCGTATCGCCCGTCGTCGTGACCGTGCCCGACGGCGTGACGGTCCCCGTGCCCGACGGCGTTAACGTCCCCGTCGCCGTCACTGCAGGCGTCGTGCTCGTCACGCTCGTCGACGCAGGCGGCAAGGTCGCCGTTGGGCCGGCGTTGGCGTTGGAGACAGCTGTGGTCGAACGCGGAGGGGTCGTGCCCGTCACGCTAGCGTGGATCTGATCCGCGCTGGTCGACGTCCCGCGCGGGGTTGCCAGGATGGTGGTCGGCGTCGCGGTCGGCGTGCGCTGTTGCAAGCCGGCGGCGAACAAGGGTGATGGGGGATGGACACCCGCCGCGCCGTCCAGCGCGACGAAAAGCGCGGCGAGACCAGCAAACGCGACGACCATGACCAGCAAAGCGGTGACCGAACGGCCCACAGGCAGAGAAGGCTCCCTTCAATAGTCGATAGTCGATAGTCGATGGTCGATAGTCGATAGTCGATAGTCGATGGTCGTCAGTAAGGATGTCGTAGCTACTATCGACCATCGACTATCGACCATCGACTAGGACCGCGGCCCTAGACGGACTCGAACCGCCGACGCAGCACTTAGGACGCGCTCGCTCTATCCACTGAGCTATAGGGCCTCCTCCGGAGTATAAAAAGTGCCAGCGCTCTTGTAAAGGCGCCGTGAAGACGCTATACTAACTTTGTTCGTGTTGACGGGGTGTGGCTCAGCTTGGTAGAGCGCACGGTTCGGGACCGTGAGGTCGGAGGTTCGAATCCTCTCACCCCGACATTGCCCTGCCGGGCCATATGGCCCGGCAGGGCTTCTCTATTTTAAAGTCACAACCTGCCCCTCGCCTCCCGCTCCTTGCCTCCCGCCCCTCGCCTCCCGCTCCTTGCCTCCCGCCCCTCGCCTCCCGCCTCCCGCCCCTCGCCTCCCGCCCCTCGCCCCTCGCCCCTCGCCCCTCGCCTCCCGCCTATCTAACCGTGTACGCGTCGGCGTCGGGCCACTGGCCCGCCAGGCGCAGGCCATGGACGTGGCCGGCGCGCGCGTGGATAGCCCCGGCCGCGCCGGCGCCGAGCCACGCGCGGTGCACGATGACGTAGCGCACGCCACGCGCGCGCAGCAGCCGTAGCGCGGCCGGGGACGGGAAGCTCATGTACGTCGCGGCGTCGCGGACATAGCCGGGAGGGGCGAAGCCGCCCGTACCGTTGACGATGGGGCGCCAGTGGTAGGTGGCGAAGAGCATCATCTGAGCTTGTTCCGCCCACACGGTCTTGTTGTCCAGACCTATCGGCAGTTCGAGCACGGGCGCGAATGGGCGCGCGGCCAACCAGCGGTAGACAGGCGGGACCGCCGCGCCGACCGGGACGGGCATGACGGGGAGCGGCCTGATCCACGACTCGGCCAGGACCGCCAGGCACAACAGAACGGTCACAAGCAGGCCATAGGCGCGTGATGGCGCCCGTGCGCCCGTACCTACTGGGAGCGCCGGCGCCGGTCCGCTGACCGTCCAGCCGGCAAACACTCGCCATCGAAATGCTCGATAGGCCTGAGAGCGCCCAGTGCGACCGGGGCCGGCTTCCAGCCGGCGCTCCCAATGTATGACGTCACGTCTTGATAAGGCGTGCAGCAGCGCGGCCATACCATAGGCCGCGAGCACGGCAAGGGCGAGCGTATAGATGGCCCCGAAACGGGCGGGGTCACGCAGCCCCGCGAAGCCGGGCAGCGGATACAACAGCAGATAGGGCAGCGGCAGCGCCGTCCGCACCCCCCACACCTTCAGGAACGGCCCCAGGCACAGCACGGCGGACGCGGCCAGGAGCAGGGCATAGGGCGAGGGGCGAGGGGCGAGGGGCGAGGGGCGAGGGCCGTCTGCTGAAGCACGCGGTGAGTTCGTGGCCCGCCCCTTCCGTCGCCCCTCGCCCCTCGTCCCTCGCCCCTTGAGACCCCACAGCGCCAGCGCCAAGGCCGTCGCGCCGGGCCATAGGTACTGCAGCGCGTCGGTCGGGCGCACGCCGAGCGCGTGACCGCTCCAGCCATAGAGCACGCTGAGATCGACGCTATGCAGGAAATCACGCAGGTCGGCCGCGAAATACACCGCCTGGCCGAGTCCCCGGCTGCCGCCCAGCTGCCGCTCCACACGGATGTACGGCGCCACGAACGGGGCTAGAGCGAGTGCGCAGCAGGCCGCCGTGGTCACGGCCCCCAACAAGAGCGGCCGCGCGCGGCCGCGCGGGGAGCGGCGCGCCTGCACGAGGAGCAACAACGCCAGGGCCACGGACAGAAAGGCGGCGTAGTAGAGGGCGGAGAGCGCTTGCAGCACGACGCATAGGCCCACCCCGACCCAATAGCGCGCGTCGCCGCGCCCGCCGCGCCGCACGCGTTCCCAACAGACCAGCGCGAGGGGTATCCACATGCCACAGAGCAGGTTGAGGTGGTAGAGGTGAACCATGCGGTAGGGACTAAATCCGTAGACGAGACCGGCCAGGAAGGCGGCGCGGGTGTCGCGCGTCAACAGGACGGCCAGCAGGTAGGCGCCCCAGGCGCACAGGACGAACGAACCCAAAAAGAGGACATTGTAGGCCAGCACGGGGTTGCCCGTCAGCAGCAGGACCGGCGCGGCGAACGGCAGGACGCCGAGCAGCGTGTCCTGATAGGCTAGCACGTCGTGGAAAGGGTAAAAAATATTACCCTGGTAGAGGCGCGCGAGGCCCACGCCGTGCGTCGTCAGCGCATGGACATCCCAGGCCAGGACCCAGGCCTGGCTGGGTGGGTCACCGAGGTCGCCGGGAAAGGCCGTCGCGAGATGGGCGACGAGCTGTGGGAACAAGGCCAGCGTGACCGCGCTATAGAGCAGCAACGCCAATAGCGCCACGCGTCTGCCCCGCCCGCTACGGCTCGTGGCTTGTTGGCCACAGAGACCCCGATCGCGCGACGCGGGCGTGTCCACTGGGACCGCCGCGGTCCCCGCGGCCTGCCTGCGCGGCCACGCACCCCGGTGTGCCCAGGCGTGTCGCTCCCCATGGCGTGCCGCGGTCCCCGCGGCGGTCCCAGTAGAGACGGCGGCGGCAAGGGGCGGTGGCCGCCCTTCGACGGGGAGCGCGGTCGGAGGAACTGAGGCGGGGCGTCGCTCGAGCAAGAGGGTCATCGCGCACATGCGCCCATGCTAGACGACGCCTGGGGGAGCCGCCAGGGGCCCGGATGGGCTATCTGTTCCCCTCGCGCCCCTAGGAGAGCCCGCGACGTGGTAATATGAGCGCAGCAGCGTCCGCACACAATCGTGCCGCGGCGTAGTTTATTAACGTTTTTGTCGCCGACGCATAGGGCCGGTCGATCATGGTGATGGCCGGGTTATGCGTTAGCCACCACAGGCCCCGCTCGTACGCGAGTCCCCACCCGCATGTGGTCGGGGCCGACGTGTGAGCGTGATGGCTGCCAGACTATTACATCGTGTAACGCCGTCACAGGACGGTTGGGGGTATGCAGTCTATGCCCGTCATCATAGAATGTGCCGCGTCATCGCGCTGCCTACCTCCGCCCCTGGACGGTTGGAGGGACGGTACGCATGAATGCGGAGACCATCATAGTAGTCATCGTCGCCCTGATCGTGGGCGCGGCGATAGGCTATGCCATCTATGCTATCCTGGCGCAACAGCGCGTCCGCTCGGCGCAGGGCACGGCCCAGAAGCTCGTGCTGGAGGCGCAAGCTAAAGAGAAGGAGATCCTGCTCGACGCCAAGGACGAGGCGCTCAAGATGCGCAACACGGCCGAGGCCGAGAACAAAGAGCGGCGCAAGGAGATTGACCGCCAGGAGAAGCGCGTCCTGCAGAAAGAGGAGAACCTCGACCGCAAGAGCGAAACGTACGAGCGCAAAGAGCGCCAGTTGGCGCAGAAAGAGCAGAAACTCGATGAACTGCGCGAGCAAGCGGACGGGCTGCGCCAGCAACAGGCCGAGGCCCTCGAGCGTATCGCCGAGCTCTCACGGGAGGACGCCAAGGGCTTGCTGATCTCTCAGGTCGAGACGGAAGTCAAGGCCGACGTGGAACGCCGCGTGCGCGACATGGAGACGCAAATCAAGGCTGAAGCCGACATGCGGGCGCAGAAGATCGTGGGTATGGCCATCCAACGCTGCGCCGCCGATGTCGTGGCGGAGACGACCGTGTCGGTGGTCAACCTGCCCAACGAAGACATGAAGGGGCGTATCATCGGCAAAGAGGGGCGCAACATCCGTGCCCTCGAGGCCGCGACCGGTGTCGACCTCATCATCGACGATACGCCCGAAGCGGTCATCCTCTCGTCGTTCGACCCCGTGCGGCGCGAGGTCGCGCGGGTGGCGTTGGGCAAGCTCATCCTCGATGGGCGTATCCACCCGGCGCGCATCGAGGAAGTCGTGGGCAAGGCGCGCCAGGAGGTCGAGCAGGCCATCCGCGAGGCGGGCGAACGGGCCGCCTTCGACGCGGGCGTGCACGGTCTGCACAGCGACCTGATCAAGCTGATGGGCCGCCTGAAGTTCCGCACCAGTTACGGGCAGAACGTGCTACACCACTCCGTGGAGGTCTCGTACCTGTGCGCCACCATGGCCGCCGAAATGGGCGCCAACGTGCAGGTGGCGCGCGAGGGCGGGCTGCTGCATGACATCGGCAAGGCCGTCGACCACGAGGTGGAGGGTCCGCACGCGCTCATTGGGGCTGACATCGTCAAGCGCCTCGGCAAGAGTGACCGCGTCGTGCACACCATCGCCGCGCACCATGGCGAAGTCGAACCGCAAACCATCGAGGACTTCATCGTGGCGGCCGGCGACGCCATCTCGGCGGCGCGGCCCGGCGCGCGCCGCGAAACGGTTAGTACCTACATCAAGCGGCTGGAGGCGCTCGAAGAGATCGCCAATAGCTTCCCCGGTGTGGAGCGCTCGTACGCCATCCAGGCCGGCCGTGAGTTGCGCATCGCGGTCAAGCCCGACGAAGTCGACGACCTCAACTCGCTGCGCGTCGCGCGCGACATCGCCCGCCGCATCGAGGAGAACCTAGAATACCCCGGCCAGATACGCGTCACGGTCATCCGTGAGAAGCGCGTGGTGGAGATAGCCAAGTAGGTCGATGGTCGATGGTCGATGGTCGATGGTCGATGGTCGATGGTCGATGGTCGATGGTCGATGGTCGATGGTCGATGGTCGATGGTCGATGGTCGATGGTCGATGGTCGATGGTCGATGGTCGATG
>JAABUV010001642.1_pt1 | contig 32084 bp, 58 predicted proteins | sample 5559971 | NCBI WGS metagenome assembly JAABUV01 (sample SAMN10711881, study PRJNA513362) | rock metagenome | isolation source: Antarctica rocks | place: Antarctica: Victoria Land, Knobhead nord | collected 2015-12-19
ATCATCTCAACGCATGCCCGTTCTGCCAACGCAGCCGTGTAAGTGCGTTTCCACGAGAGCCTGGGACAGTGCTCACGCGTAATGCTGGGCCTGCTATGCAGACATGCACAGTTGAACAGTTGGCATTGAGGTTGCAGGCACATAATCCTGTGGTGCAGAGGCGGCTGCCTGTGCCTGTCCTGGGCGAGTCCACGTGACACAGGCCGGTATGGGTAGCACTGCCTGTGTCAGGGAGGAGCCTGGAAAAGTACTCACATGTATGGATGGGCGTGCTATGCAGACATGGTTGTTGGCATTGAGGGTGCAAGTGCCCTTTCTCGGAAAGTCCACACGACACAGCTCGGTGTGGGGGAACACCGGTCTGTGTCGGGGACGGCGGATGCCCGCCCGTCTGGAACCTGTCTCTTGCAGGACATTGCCCGTCACACCTGTGCGCAGCTCTTGCGCGGGCTGCTTAGCAAGTTCATGTCAGAGGTTCTGCCCATGTCTTCCGGTCACCAGCCGGCATGCTGTGATGCTCTGGGCAGCGTGGGAAGCTGCGCGGCGATGTCACTGGGCTGCCATAGCTCGCGCGGCTGATAAGAAGCCTGGAAGCATGGGCACAGATATGCAATCATGTAATGTAATGAATGACATGGGAAGTGGTCAAGAGGCCGACATGGAGATAGAGGGACAGCAGTGCCAGCTCCTGTAACGCTTGCACCAGGACCCAGCCACCCCAGCATGTAAGCAAAGCACTCACAGGCGCAGCTGCAGGACACAGCGATGCCTGGACCTGCCTGCCGCGCATCTGCCCAGATGGTGGCACAGGCGCCCCAACGCCCCCCAGCCGCCGCGCCCGCGCCCGCGCCGCCCGCTCACGCGACCAGCGCGGAGGCCGTCGCAGACTCGTACTTCCAGTTGGGCGGCAGCTTCTTCGCCTTCTGCGCTCGCGCGCGCGCACGCCGGGTCACACCCTTGTGCGAGTCGTGCCGCTGCTGCCCAGCGCAGAGCTTGGAGCATGAGCTGGTACAGAAACTTTACCCGCACGACACGCGCACATGCTGGGTCATCAACTAACTTTGGGCGAGCCCCTTTGCTGCTGACCGGCGAACAGCTCGCAGCATGAGCTGATGCATAGGCACCAGCCGCACGGTGACCACTCGCAAAAATGAAGCGCACATAATGGACAACCAGTATTCCCTCCTCTATTGCACAATACCAGCAGGTGTGCTGCTGCATTCTGTGTCCGGACCAGGGCCGCCCACACAAAGAGGCGACCCCCCCACATCGACCGCACACCAACAACCTCACCCTCACGGAGCCTGACCAGATCCCCTTCCTTGTGACAGGCGCAGGCCCGCCGCGGCCAGCGCTGCACCTTGTAGTAGCGCGCCAGGCGGTGGATGCGGCTCTCGACCAGGATGAGCCGGAACTTGCCGTCGCGGTCCTTGCGGTTGGCCTCCAGGTGCTTGCGCATGGTGACCGCCTTCTTGATCAGGCAGTACAGGTCCTCCGGGATCTCCGGCGCCAGGCCGATCTTTTTCATGATGCGCAGGATCTTGGAGCTCGTCACCGCGCTGACCTGCGCGCCCGCACCGCCGCCCCCGTCACTCACGCCTATCACCGCACGCCGCCAGCGCAGCGGCAGCTCAGTTGTCCCTGGACACCGCTCTAGAGGCGCGGCACAGCCTGCGACACGGAGTCACCCTCAAAGCGCCTGCCACACCGCTGCAGCAGCCAGCAGCTTATAGGCACTACACTTGTCCTTACATAACACTCAACTACGCCAACACGGCCGAGTATAGGCTCCACACAGGCACGACCGACCGCCGCGCCACCCGCAACACTTTGGCATCCCTTCGCCGCCTGCCTGCGGACGAAGGCAAACAGGCGCCCGCGCGCGCCTGGGCAATGCCGTGCTGGTCGCGCAGGATAACACCTATTGCGGAAGGCTTCAGGCCCTTCTTTGCGAGCCTGGTGATCTGCTCCTCAACCTGCGCGGCGGCACATGCTGCGCGCTCACGCTCCGTGCCCTGTGCTGAGTAGCAGCCAATACTACATAGAAGCTGCCGGTGCCGCGCCAGCGTCTATTATACGAGAGCTGAGGCTCAGCACGCGCCTCCAAGGGCGTGGTCTTGAGCCACGAAGCAGGTGACCGCTTGTACGGCAGCGACGAGGTGCTCTTGCCCTTGCCATTGCTGTGCATGCGCCCCATGGTGGCGGCTGGTCGTGCTCAGCGCCTGCTCGGCTGCCACCTCCAAGCGCGGTCGCGCCCCGCCAATAAGCGCTGTGTATACACTATTTGCTGCTTCAGCAGCACAGCCCCACTGCTTTCACGCGCACAGGCAGCTCGGCGAGGCCAGAAGCAGAGCAAGCCGCCAAGAGAGGAGCCCTGCAAGCCCTACCCCAGACCTTAGTAAAATTTTTATGGAATTTTCAGAGCCTGAGCAGCTGAGAGCAGGCTGCGTGTATGCAGGAGACGTTGTTTACCTTGGCGACGCCTTAGGCAAGATGACAGAGGACACCCTGGGGGCTTTTGTGGTGCGCACCGCAGTTTTCATCAGATGTGTTGCCCACGTTCTCAGATCTGAGCCTGACTGAGGCACACGGCGCGCAGAACTGGCTGGGGCTCCTGATCGTGGCGCTGGTGCTGGCATACCACTTTGTGGTGGCAGACCCGAAGTTTGCGCAGGAGTGATTGCCGGATGTCCTTCACGGGGGGCAAGCTCAAGCTCAAGGGAGGTGACGTTGGCAAGCGCAAGAAGAAGAAAAAGAGCAAGGATGCCGGGGAGGGCGCGTCGGCGGGCGCGCTGGTCCTGATGGACGGCGCCGAGGGGAGCGTCGCCGCTGTGCAGAACGTGCGCACAACCAAAACGGATCACTCAGTATGATTACTGTGACTAGGCTGTCAAGTGTGCAACACTGGCCTCCTCGCCTGTTGATGGGCTGTCTGCAGCACTGTGATCCCAGGATTTTATTTCAGCCTGTATCTAGTGCTCCCTCCATCCAGGCACAGCAGCTGATGATGTGCATGTGCAGCTCACGCGCACCCTATACAACTGTGCCCAACACACCAGTCCTTCCGTGCTGCAGCAAAGCACTCGCCAAACCCCCTCCCTCCCCAGCTTGTTACGTGTTTGCGGGCGTGCTTGCTTGTTGTTGCTTGCCTGGCACACCTGGTCATCACAAGGCTGAAAGTGAGGCCTGGGGCTGCTGGACACCTGCTTTGCGCCGTATGAGCATTGCTTTGACCTGCTTGCTTCGCCAGTAATAAAGAGTAACAAGGGCTCTTCACCTACAAGCTTATGCCATTCAAATACCCTGCCCGCACTCAGGAGACGGAGGAAGGCTTCGTGCTAGCGCCACCGCCCGAGACCGCGGACCGGCGCACGGCCGCGGAGAAGCGGCATGATGAGAAAATGTCCGAGCGCGAGGGCGAGAAGACGCGCAAGATGGCGATGAAGTCGCACCGCGAGCGTGTTAATGACTTCAACGCCGCCCTGGAGCAGCTCTCCGAGCACCACGACATCCCACGGGTGCGCGGCGGTCTCCACACCGTCACGTGGGACATTGTGGCTGCTCAGCCTGCTACCCGCTGTACATGCTGCTGTATGCCCGGCAAGGTCGCTGCTCAGCCTGAAACTCGGTGTACATGCTGCTGTGTGTCTGGTAAGGCACGCGCAAGCGCGTGCAGACCTCACACTGTATGCGACTCGGCCTCTCCACATGCATGCCAATAATTTTGGTCACATGCGTTATGCAGGTCGGTCCCGGATGAGCGGGCGCGGCTGCGCTGCGCTTCCATTTCATGCATATAGCTACACCTGGTGCCGAACTGCAGCGCTCGTTGCTTTTGTCTTGTCAAACCCTGGTGACCTGGGTGAAGCAGTGAAGCTCAGCTCTTGCCCTGCTGGTCTGTGCGCTTCACACCCCTGACCAGTCCTCCGTCCTGTCGAGATACCACCTTCAAAACTCTGCCCCCAAAAAAGGAAAAAACAGCACAACTCGGAACGCCAATGCTTGACTGCATGGCATGCATTGAGTTCATGCTCCTGAGTTGTACGACACATTCTGAGACTCTTGACACCTTAGCTACCAGACAGCACATATCAGAATACATGAAAGCTACAATACAGCTGGTTAGGTACGCAACTTTCAGCTGCTCAAGCTGAACCAGATTGCTTCCAAGGGGTCCCTGGTGTTACCATACCGGCTGAGCATGTCTCTGCGCCCTGCGCGAGCTATGCTTTGTCCTTCCTGGCACTCGACGCGCTGGCCTCAGCCACAGCAAGTCCGAGCAGGCGCTGCAGCTCCGGCAGCACGTGCGCCTGTATGCTGGGCCGCGCGCTGGGCGCCTGATGCATGCACCTGCGCGTGGGTGTCACGCATGCTGCTCACTGCCAGGCAGCGGTGCATGCCAGGGGTCATGGCAACACAAACTTCAGCAGGAGCGCTGCAGCATATAACAGTAAACATGTAGTCACGCCGTGCGGGCATCCCGGCACAGAAACCTGCACATCCTGAAGTTTACATGCCCTGCAGCTGGTGACCTGCCCCAAAACAGTAGGCGCCAGCGCAGGCGTACCCACAGGCCATTCCATAGTGCGGCCGAGGTGCAGCATACAACCGCGCGCACTGCCAGGCTGCACGTCAGCGTACAGCCTCGCTGCACGGTAGCAGGCCCCCAGGCACATAACACAGCCTCCTCCACCCCTTGCCGAGCATGCAGCGCGCACCGCAGCGCCAGGCGCGCGAGGTCGGCCGCCTGCGCCGCAGGCCAGGCGCCAGCGCAGGGGTCCGCGAGCCGCTCGGCGCCGCCGCCGCCGGCGCGCAGCACGGCCGCCGCGTGCGCCGCCAGGCCGCCCGCCTCAGACGCGGCCAGCAGCTGCAGCAGCGTCAGCCCGAAAGCGTACACGTCCGCGGCCTGGGAGACTGGCGCACCCGCCAGGGCCTCCGGCGCCGCGTAGGCGGCCGGCGCGCTCGCCGCCACCGCCTGCCGTCACGCAACCTCTGTGCTGTTGCAATCCGTCATGGCGCGTCCTTCATCACATGGACATAAGTGCCTCGCATCAGCAGCGGCGGCCCGAACGCAAGAAGCACTGGCGCGGGCGGCACGCCGGCTGCACACTGGGCGCGTGCGCTGTGAAACGTGCTCCGCATGTCGCACGCCGTCGCGCTCGCTGCCGCTGTCACTTGCTATCGCGCATTGCCGCTGCTCCAAGCTCCACTCGCAGCTGGGGTCAGCGCGAGGCCGGTACTTGCATTGGGAAGCGGACCTGGCGGCGGCCACACCAGGCATACCTGGCCTTCATGTGGGAGACGGTATGCGGTGCATCGACCTTCAGAGCGGCGCTGTGCCCATACAGGCGGCGGGCTAGCGCAGGCCTCAATGAGGAGGCTACAGTGAGAGCGCAGCCTCCAAACAGAGGCGGCGCGCTGGCGCCCGCGCTCTCACTCGAACCTCCTCTTTGAGGGCTGCGCCAGCCCGCCGCTCGTGCAGCCACAGCGCCGCTCAGTAGGTTGACGCACCGCATGCCATCGCCCGCATGAATGCAAGGTATGCCTTGGTGACGGCCATCGGCCGCAGAAAGCGACATGGCCAGCAGTGACATAAGAACTAGCAACCACCAGTCCGCATTGCTGCCGAGGCGCGCCAAGGCACATTGTATCGCCGCTGTACTGGCCGACTCCTGCACTTCCATCGGGGCACCAATCTTGGGCCACAGAGCCATGCTGCTTCCTGCATGCGGCCATGGTGAGGCCGCGCGCAGCGGGGGACGCCGCGCACCGCGTCCAGGCCGCACAGCAGCGCCGCCGCGGGCGCAGACGCCAGCCGCGCGGCGGCCGCGCTGCCACGGCCGCCTGCCGGCACGTCCAGCAGCACCGTGCTTGGCCGCACCTGCCGCGCATGCGGAGGGCCGCACGTCGCGCGCGCCTGACAAAGGTACCGCTGTGATTGTAGGTGGGACACTCTATGACAGCAGGTCGCCAGCCTTGCAGTATGTAGAGTAACACCTACTATTCTTGCAGATCACGGAATGTGTCATGGCTCTGCATGTGGATGCTATCTGGCACTCAGCTGCTCCAAGATGTTGCCGTGTTGCTGACCACATGTAGCCAAACAGAACAGCCTGTCCAGACTGATGTCCCCATGCAAGCGGACAGGGGCTTGGGAGCGCGGCGCGCACAGCGCCGTGCGCGAGACCGGCCGCGTGCAGTGCGGCGAGGCCGGCCGCCGCGTCGGCCGCGACGCGCAGGCGCGCCGCGGCCGGCAGCCGCACGGGCTGCTGCGCGCCGTGCGGCGCGCGGCTGTGCAGCGCGTCCAGCAGGCTGCCAGCCTGTCGCCGCCCCAGGATGACCAACGTCACATGAGAAAGACCTTGACGGACCGTGCTGGCATTTGAATCCCAGCTGCAGAGCCTCGCTGCAGCCACCCTGCTTCAAGGTCACCATTCAGCCCGGCGCGCGAGCAGCACTCGCCTGTGAGCAGCTTGGCAAACACAAGCGACTGGCCTAGCACTACAGCTCCCAGCTCCAGGAGCTCCTGACCCCACTGCAGACCCTTCAAGCTCTCCAAGCTGCTTCCCGTACGTGCGGCTGAGGGCGCGCACAGCCGGCAGCGCGTACACGAGCGCGCCCGCCTCGGGACACGCGCCCAGCAGCCGCGCCAGGCCGGCCGGCGGCAGGCGCGCGAGCGCCGCCGCCGCGCCCAGCAGCGGCGTCGCGCCCGCCTGGCGCCGCCCGCAGCCGCCGCCCTGCTGCGCGGCCTCCGCGTGGGTGACCGCGGGCGCGTCCGCGGCGGCCGCCGCAACCTGGTCGCTGCGGGCCAGCGGCAGCGCCCACAGCGCGACCGGGCGGCCGTGCAGCGCGCCGAGGCTGACCGCGGCACCCGCGCAGGCGGCGTCCAGGCGCGCGGGCTGCGGCGCGCCGGCGCCGGCGCCCAGGTCCTGGAGGCTGCGTGCGCGCGGCGCTTCAGGCCGGTGCTTCAACCCATTGCATTGTGCAGCGCGCCAGGCCGGGTCTCTCAAGGAGCACGGGCCATGGTGTGATGCAGGCGAATCAGGCCCGCAGCCGTTTGATCAAGGGTAGGCATTCTGCAAGCAGCGCAGGACAGAGAAGCTCAGCAGCATGCGAGTCGAAGGCAGCCCTGTCCACAGACACTGGTCCTCTGCCCTCACGACTCTGCCGACCCACCTTTAATATCCGGACATCTCACCCCACAGCAAGCAGCGCCGCAGCATGGTCCTGTCATGTGATTACCACAAAAAAAAGGTGCCAAGCGTCTGCGGCAATACATGTGGCGCATGTGTGACAAATATGTAAAAGACAAGCGCATAGCACTTACCTGTACACGGCTGTCCGAGGGGCCGCGTCGGCATCCCTGTCAGAGTCCGAGTCTGTGCTGCCCTGCGGCAGCCCGAAGCGGCGCAGCGCCGCACCGCCGGCAGCGCCCCATGCGCCGTCAGCAGCCGCGCCGCGCGCGGCGCTCTTGCCGTCCGCCACGACCCGGCCCGCTTGGCCGCCGGCCCCCGCGCCTCCCGCCGCCTGCTCGGCGCTGCAGGAGCCTGCTCCGCGCTCCGCTCCCGCGGGCGCAGCAGGCAGGCTTTGGCCAGCGCATCCGCTGTCCGGCTCAGCATCACCCGCGGCGGCCCAGCGCGCCCAGCCGGCCGCGTGCGCCGCCAGGCCCGCCGCAACGCGCGCCGGCAGCCAGGCTGCGGACGCCAGCGTGCTGAGCAGGCCCTCCGCGGGCCCTTGCGGCCGCTGCTCGCCGCCTGGGTCGTCCACTGCGGCGCCAGCGCTGCCAGCGCTCGCCGCTGCGCCGCCGGCGGAGCCGTGCAGGAGCGGGTAGGCGCGCGGCCCTGCGGCGCCGCACAGCGGCAGCGGCAGCGGCGGCGCGGACGGCGCAGCCGAGGCGCCCGGGCCCAGCCTCGACCCCGGCCCGGGGCGCGCAGCGCCGCGCGCCTCGGCGGCCCGCAGCAGCGCTACCGGCTCGCCGCCGCCGCCGCGCTCGGCCGCAAGCTGCGCGGGGGTGCGGCCGCGGCGGTCGCGCGCGCGCGGGTCCGCGCCGGCCGCCAGCAGCGCGCGCAGGCAGCGCGCGCTCGCGGCGCCGGCGGCGGCATCGTGCAGCGGCGTGGCGCCGTCCGCGTCGCACGCGTCCGGGTCCGCGCCCGCCGCAAGCAGCAGCTGCAGCGCGCCGCTGTGGCCCTTCCAGGCCGCAAGGTGCGCTGCCGTGGTGCCTCCCTGCGTGGCACCGTTGAGCGTGTCAGGCGCAGGTCAGGATGCTCACTTGACAGACAAATGAAAAAGCATGGTGCATGGGCCTTTGATTTCGTTTGAGGAGCAGACCGACGCCGCCTGGCGCACAGCTTTGCAGACAGGGCGCTCAGTGGGAGCGCATTCAGGCGGGGCTCGTGCAGTCGGGGGCATGCCTGGAATGCGAGGCTGGCCACCGCTCTGTGCTGCAGCAGGTGCTGGACCACTCCTTCGTGGCCCTGCGCGGCGGCGCGGTGCAGCGCGGTGCAGCCGCAGGCGTCGCGCGCGTCCACCTGCGCCGCTCCAGCTAAGGCATACGACGCGCATAGGATGCATAGGATGTTGTGCTGAGCTGCCGCTTCTGGAGCAGCAACGCAGCTAGCTAGGCACCCGAGCTGGGCCTTACTGCAAGGGCTGCCAGCCATGTGCAAACTCGCAAGTTCAACGCTGGCTAACGTTTTGAGAGACCAAGGTGTTTTGTGGTGGCGGAGCACGGCTGTGGTGCAACGGGACGGTGCACCTCGGTAGCGCAGCTGCACAGGAGCGCCGAGACTGTCCTGTTGTCGCCGCTCAGAGCAGCCAGGTGCAGCGGCAGCCGGCCTTCCCCGTCTGGCTGCGCCTGGGCGCCGTACTCCAGCAGCGCTGCCACCACGCCGGCGTGGCCCCCAGCGGCGGCGAAATGCAAGGCCGTCCAACCTGTATGCGGGGCAAAGCCCGCAGTGCTTTCTCCTTCAGAAGCATGTAGTAGAATATGTCTAGTGCGATACAGCAGGCAAGGGACGGTTGTCGAGAGGGCACACCGTCCTGATCGCATGCGTCAATGCTGCACCCCCGGGCACCCGCGGCCAGCATTTTGCACGTAGCGGCATCGCCTCGCGCTGCTGCCTCCAGCAGCGCACTCTGCTGGTTACCCATCCCTGGTAGGAGCAGTTATGTAATCAAGGTTCCAGGCCTTGCAGTCCCGGCCCTTGCTGTGCAGCAGGAACAGGATGTGCGGCCCATACGACACTCATCATTTGCTCCCTGCACTTCCATCCAGCGAATGAATGAACTCAGCAGGCTCCTTGATCAGGGGTGTGGCTTACCCCGACACTCCCTGGCTAGCCTCGACTCGGCCTAGCTGACTGGTCAGCCATCTGCGTGTGAAGCCGCAGAGCCGTGCAGCAGGACTAACAGCTTTGTGGTGGCATATCCAAGGTGCTGACGAGCAGCACAGAAAGTCCAAGGCAGGCCGCTTCTCAAGTGACTGCGCGATATGTCCCTATCAACGACGTGCGCATATCCACAGCCAGTTGTCTGCTGGCGGTGCGGCTGCGAGCGGGGCGCGCCTGCACCCAGGCCTGCTGCGCCGCGGGCTGCTTGGCGGCTGTCACGTGCGCCGCTGCTTGCAACGGCAGCGGTTTCCACTGCGGGAGCACTGGGCATGGACGTGGGTATAGACATTGCACGACAGTCTGCTGTCTCAAGCCACGCTGCATCCCTGGCTGTGCATAGTGCTGTCACTGCGTGGCGGCGGCAGCCACAGGCGACGGCCCGTGCCTGCAGGGCAGACAGCCTTGTGACCAGCACCTTTCCGTGCTTTTGAAGCTGGCTGTTTGCGCGACGGCAACAGGCAGCGCCAGGGGCCCGCCTGCGCTCCGGGCAGCCAGCCTGGGCACGGAGGGCGAGGCGCCAGAGCAGGTCAAGGAGCGCCGGCTGCGGGAGAGCCAGCGCGTGGAGGAGCGCGTGCACGTCGTGTTCAGCTACGATGAGTTCCGGCAGGAGCTCCAGCAGGCGCGCCCCCGCTGTCCGCAGGACACCCAAGCGTTTTTGGCACGTGAGCGCCGCAGCCTGCTGTGTTTGAGCAGGCGGCTCGAGCGGTCCTGCGTGCCTTGTATGGAAGCGCTGCAGGCAGAAAAAAACATTGCTGGTTGTGTCCAAGCTACAGAAATTAGAGAAGTGCTGGTCGTGTCCAAGCTAGACAGGTGTAAGCGCAGACCGTCCTAGCCCCACTCCTGCAACCGGAGGTCAGGCAGCTGCGCCGGGGGCAAGGGCGCCGCCGCGCGTGCCGAGGCGCGCTGTGGCCGCGCAGGCAGGGCACCAGCTGGTGGTGCTGGAGGTGGAGAGCAGCGAGACGTGCGACTCGGGCCTGGGCGAGGAGCCCGAGTTGCACTGGCGCGAGGACCGCGCGGCCGCGCTGGCGCGCTGCGCCGGCGTGAAGCATGTGCTGCAGCGCACCGCGCGCGACTCGCCCGATGTGCGCTTCCTCACGCTCGAGGCGCGCGGCCCGCCACGCCAGTGACGTGTTCAGTCCTCAGTCCTGGCCACATGGGCCACGCCGCCCTGGCTGCGGCCGTCCTGCGGGCGGCGCTGGCGCTCGGCGTGTGCTGCAGCGCACCGCGTGCACCCCCCGAATGCGCGCAGCCTTGTGGTAGGGGGCCCCCGGAAGCAAGGCGCAATATGTGGCGGAGCCCGCTCAGCAGGCGGCAGGGCAGCTGCCGCAGCACGAGCGCGCGCAGCTGTGACCGTTGCGGGAATGACGGACCGCGGCGGACGCGCGTCTGAGCCCGGGCTAAGGAGGGCGCGCGAGCCCGGGCTAAGGAGCGCGCGCGCGCGCGCGCAGGCGGACACGGACGAGGGCCAGGCGGCGTGCGACCGCCTGGGCGTGGACGTGCTGCCGACGCTGCAGTTCTGGCGCGACGGCGCCAAGCTCTGGGAGCACCGCGGCATCATCGAGCTGGACCAGGACCTGGCCGAGGGTGCGCGCGGCGGGCCCTGCGCTGGCTGCCGCACCTGCACTTGTGCCTGGGTGTGTCTGGACTTGTGTGGCTGACACAGTGCAGGCTCACCTGTGAGCACCGTCCTTGTAAGTCTGTGAGCACCCTCCTCATAAGTCATGCGTGACCCATGTGCGCTGGACGTGCAGGGGTGCTGTACTATGGAGGCTCTGAGACGCTCGTCAAGGTGCGTGCGCGCCGGGTGCTGCGTCGTCGGACAAGCCCCAGCACCTGTTGTTCATATTGCAGATGCTTTTGTGGTTTGGTGAGTGCTCGCAGTGCCGGCACTGCATGCTGCACATTCTTCAGGCAGCTGGGTCCTTTCCTGCAGGGTTTGATGGCGCATGCGCACAGTGCAGTGCCGAGCCGAGCAAGGCACCCACCGCATTTGTGCAGTGGACGCTGACGCTGGGCGCGCGACCAGTGCGCCGCGCGAGGCGTGCGCATGCTGAGCGGGGCGCCGCGCGCGCCGCGCAGGAGCTGGCCAGCCGGGGGGACCTGGACGCGTTTGTGAACGGCGCGCGCGACGAGCGCGTGCTGACCGTGGTGGCGGTGACCGCGACCAGCGTGGGCGCGTGCGTGCGCGTGTTCCCCGCGGTTGTCGCGCTGGCCAAGAGCTTTGCCGGCTATGCGACGTTCGGCCGCCTGCTGTACGACGCGGGGCCCGAGGCCGGGGAGCTGGCGGCCGAGCTCAACGTGAAGCAGGTGCGCGGCCAGCACGCAATTGTGTCACCTGCATGCAAAGGCCCTGGCAAGCACTGCTGAAAGCGGTCAAGCCCTAGCTGCTGTCTCACTGTGTTTGCATGCAGAGCAATGATCATTCCTGGTGCCGCTCGCGCTGCGCGCCGGCATGGCACGCATGACGATCTTGGGCTGAAGCGCATGCAAGCGTGTGCCATCAGCACCCATGCAACAAGAGGCGCAACAAATTTGCGTCTGTGCCTGCGCCTCGAGGCTCTGCCCGCATAAGCCCCCTGTCACTTGTGCCTGATGACGAGGTGAGCCTCTGCCGCACCATGCCGTCAGCTGCCAGGGTGCTCGTCAGACTCTGCGCTTTCAGCAGCGCATGGCGCGAGCACGCAGCAGACAGCTACGGCGCGCTCGCCCACCGCAGCATGGCCCCTAACCTAACCACTTACCCTGCAACCGCGCAGGTGCCGACCTTCCTGTTCTACCGCAGCGGGCGCCTGGTCGGGCGGCACGTCGGCTCCTCGCGCGCCGACCTGATCGGCCAGATCCTGACGCAGCAGAACGCGGCCGGCGTGGCGCCGCCGCCGCCGCCGACGTCTGCTGCGCGCCCGCGGCGCCGCATCGTGCGCAGCGTGTGACGCGCGTCCGGCAGCGCCGGCAGCCGGCAGCGGCGCATGATGGGCGCCGCGTGCGTCGCATTTGTTCACAGCGTGTGCGTGTTTGGGGGTGGCACCTAGCAGTGGTGCTGTGGCGTGCGCAGCATGGAAGCGGATCCTAGTGGATCCTAGTGGGCGCAGCAGCCAAGATAGTGTTCTGCGGTAAATGCTGCTCTCTGTCCTGTTGCTGCACATTGTCATGTTTGGCAGCATTGCCATGTCGTTGTGCGCTTTGTCTGCGCTCATGCTCGGAGTGGCGCGGTCTTTACTGGATTGTTGACAGGCTTTTTGGCCACTTCTAAGCCGACGATGTTGACGATGTTGTGGCATGTCGGGCTGCGATTGTAATGCAGACAAGCAGCAAGCTGTGTGGTGTGCCAGTGTGCAATATACTGTGTGCCTTTGGTGCCTTGTGGCACAGCAGTGCTTGCCGCAGTTACTACGCGTTGAGTGTGACGCCTGCTCAGCACACTTTTTACAGAGGTTGAACGAGTACACTGAGCGTTACGACACTTCATATGCCCAACTGTGGACCGCAGACGCGTTCTCCCGCTCCATGTCAACAGACTAGGGTGCATGAGCGCAGCACCATAGCGCAGGACCGCTACATGTACAGGTCCCTGCTGCACCATGGTGGACAACATGCCAGCAGTCATGCGATCATGCACTGGGCTCGATCATCTTCTCGGGGCGCACGTACTCCTCAAACTCCTGCTCGTTCACGATGCCCAGCTCCAGCGCCGCCTGCTTGAGCGTCTTTCCCTCCTTGTGCGCCTTCTTGGCGGCCGCCGCCGCTTTGTCGTAGCCCACCTGCTCCGGCGCCGCAGTAGAAACTCACAAGAAGCGCCCGGCAACACTTCTACAATGTAATAAGAGTGACCGCTAGAACAGCATGCCCTCCAAAAGCTGATACGTTATCAGAGGGTGCAGCCTGGCATGCGCAGGGCAGCGGCGGACACGTCGTAGAAACACTCAATGCACGCAAGCTCGCACGCGTCCTTGCCGCGCGCAGCGTGGCACTGCATGCACTGCGTGCACTGCGTGCACAGAGTGCACTGCGCTGCGCGCGGAAGGGCTGCATGTCAGCTCACATGCATACAGTGCTTCTACGACGTGTCCGCCGCTGCCCAGCGCCTGCAGGTCTGCACCCTCTGATATCATACCAGCTGCTGGAGGGCATGCTGTTCTAGCAATCACTCGTACAGTGCCACCTGCCTGCAGTGTCGGTTCTCGAGAGCTGATGCCTTGCTGCACCCGCCCAGCAAGTGCGTGGGCTCAGCGGATCGCTTTCCATCCCATTGGTGCACATACCATCCCCTGTCTCTGCGTGACTGTCATTGATCTTGGTGGTCCCAGCAAGACATAACTTGCGCAAGGAATGGGAATATGGGACGCTGCGCAGGCAAACAGACTGTGGCCTGGCTGCGGCAGCACGCAGCATACTTCCAATACTGGCTTGTTTCCTCACTGCCGGTGTTGCGCGTTGCATGGCCGCCCTGGCCCTACCATGCCCCACATGCACCCGTCCCCCACAACAATGCACACGGGCGAGGCTGGCGGGGCGCGCCTTGTTGTTGAGCGCCGTGACGAGCATGAGCGACTGGTTGAGCAGATGCGCGATGCGGTCCTCCTTGGCGGTGATGCCGGCGACGCAGTTGCTGTTGAAGCTGGCGGCCGCGTCGCCCAGCAGGCGCACCGAGCGCAGCAGGTTGTCGATCAGCACGGGCTTGAACACGTTCAGCTCAAAGTGCCCGCTGCTGCCGGCCATCGCCACCGCAGTCTGGTTGCCCACGACCTGGCCGGGGCGCGGCAGCGCCAGGTGAGCGCGTCCCCAGCGCAGCTCAAGACCACGAAACTGAAGTGCTGCCCGACATCACTGTTTGCTTCACTAATAGAAACCGTACTGGCACAAACCTTTGCTACAACCAGCCTGTTGCATCCTATGGACATGGCGCGCGAGAGGCTGGAGGCGCGGCGAGCGCGCCGCTACCAGTCGCCCAAGAATGAAGCAGTCGTGCAGCAGGGGCCGGGAGGAGCGCGGAGGGGAGCTGGGGCGGGGCCGCGCTCGCCTGGCAGCAGACCATGGTGAGCGCCTCGCACTGCGTCGGGTTGACCTTGCCGGGCATGATGCTGCTGCCGGGCTCATTCTCCGGCAGCGCCAGCTCGCCCAGCCCGCACCGCGGCCCGCTGCCGAGCAGGCGGATGTCGTTGGCCACCTGCGCCCTGCCCTACCCTGCTCAGGGTTCTACTTAAGCCGGCCCTGTTGGCTACCTGTGCATCACCTGTTGGCTACCTGTGCCCTTCCCTACCCTGCTTAGCATCCTTGTGCAGCCTGCACTGCGGCAGCACGGTAGCCAACTCACTCCATGTTGTTGGCTACCTGTGCCCTGCCCTATTCTGCTCAGCATCCTCGTGCAGCTGGCCAATGTGCAAGCCGTCAGGCAGGGCTCCAGTGGCTTGCTCTGTGGGTATCTCGCACCGCAGGCGCTGCCCGGCGGGGAGCAGGCGCGTGCCTTGAACAACGAGACGGCCACCGTGCTGAGCGCGCCGCTGGCCTCCACAATCGCGTCGTGCGCGGCCAGCGCCTCGAACTTGTTGGGCGCCGTCACGAAGGGCAGCCCCGTGTCGTCCGCGACCGCGGCCGCAAACTTCTCGGCAAAACCCTTCTTGGTGTTCAGGCCCGTGCCGACCGCCGTGCCGCCCTGTGCACGCATGCGCGGCCAGTGTGCAAGGAGCGGTCACAGGGCGCAGAGCGCTCCGGGTCAGGCAGCAGATTCGCTGCTGCTGCGCATGCAAGGCCTCGGCAGCTGGCAGACTCGACCAGACGCAGGGAGCAAGCAGTGTAAAGAGATAGGAGGAGGGACCCACACCACTGTCCTGGACTTTTAAGAGCTTATATAGTGCCCTCAAACATACAACTGTACGGATGCTGGTGCTTAGCATGCTTAGCACTGCACGGCCGTCGCCTGCAACATGGCGCAACGTCCGTGGCAGGCGCGCCTGAGCAAGCTGGTACAGGCTCGGCAGCGCACGCTTCACGCGCTCGATGCCGTTTGCGACCTGCGTCGAGAGCCACATTTCAGAGGCTGCGCACAGCGGCTGGCACTAGGCTGCTACGCTCAGCTGGCGCGCCACAACACCCCATTCGGCACATGCATGGCAGGCGCCGCACAAGCGCTAAGAACAGTTGACGTCAACACGTAGGTGTGTGCAGAGCCCAAGCCGCAAGAAGACAGGCGAGGCCCGCCCCGGCGCGCGCGCCTGCGCGGTGTACCCGCCGAACTCCTGGCCCAGCGTCAGCGGCGTGGCGTCCATGCAGTGCGTGCGCCCGATCTTGATGATGTGGCTGAACTCCTGCGCCTTAGCCTCCAGGCCCGCCTGCACCGGCGGCGCGCTCATGCCGCTTGAAATCAACCCTAACCCTATGCCCTAAGCGCCCTTGGTCCCACACGTGTGGAGAGTGGGTGGTGGGCTCGGCCCAGTGGGTGTTGGGCTGCACCCATCTCGCCTCATGCCTGCCCATGCGCATGGGCCTCTCTTGCCACACACCAAAGCAATGCCCGGTCACTCACCGCACGCTCCTGTCAGGTCTACTTCCACGATAACCCAACCACCTTGCCCGCTTGACCTGCACATCACGCATCACAGCGTAGCAGCGCAGCGAAGCAGACTGCCCGACATGTGCCTAGCTGAGCCACTACTCTTGAAAGGAGCCTCACCCGCAGCGCCTCCAGGCTGGGCAGCAGCAGGTTGTTGACCTCCGACGCGGCGGAGATGTGCATCACCTGCGTCCGCGGCCCCGCTCACGCGCAGCCCTGGCCAGGTCGGCTGCCGCCTCACAGCGCTCAGCGCGCGGCGCCCAGCCGCAGCCTGTGGCCTCCCCCAGCACACTCTGACTGCCTCGTGGAGCGCCGAGCGAATGGCAGCGCGCCGCCGCCGCGCCCGCGCATGCGGTCAAGCGAGCGGCAGGACGCACGCCTGCGCTGAGTCGGCGCGCAGGCACCGCAGCAACACGCGCTTCGGGCCCAGATCGCAGGCGCCGTAGACGCGCGCCGCGGCGCACGCGGCTGGGCGGCAGGGAGCCCGCAGGCCGGGCCCGCGCGGGGCCGGGGCGCGCCGTCGGGAACGTGTCGTTGGAGCTCTGGCCCTTGTTGACGTGGTCGTTGGGGTGCACGACGGCCTTGTCGCCGCGCGCGCCGCCCAGCAGCTCGGCCGCGCGATTGGCGATGACCTCGTTCGCGTTCATGTTGCTCTGCGTGCCGCTGCCGGTTTGCCAGACCACCAGCGGGAAGTGCTCCAGCAGCCGGCCCTCCGCCACATGCGCGCACGCGCGCGCTTTATTGCATCATGAACCTACCCTAACCCTATTCTATCCTAACCCTATTCTGCCCTGCCCTGCCCTGCTTTGTTCCCGCTCCATCGAAGCTGCCTGCTGCCGGGTCGCCACAGCAGCTGCTGCTTCCCCGGCTTGCTCGCGCGGCCCTGCTCGCCGCGCGCCCTGCTGCTTTGCCTCTCGCATGCCGCCAGCTTCCCTTATCTGCGAGCGGTCTATGAGCAGACTGCCCGACGCCAACAAGATGAATCAACGTCCTACAGGTGGCAGGCCCAGTGGTGGGCGAGATTAGGCGATGTGCTTGCAACGTGCCAGCTTCGGCCCAGGCCAAGCTCAGCAGCATGATATATGAAAACTCTGTGTGATATGAAAACTCTGTGTGCAGTTGAAGTGGGAAAGAGCGGGCATGCCATGGCATGCCCTGTTGCGCTTACACGCAGAGGCAGCCCCAGTTAGGGCAGCATCACTCAGCAGGTGGAGGGTGCCCTAACCTCGGTTGCAGCCTGCACAATAGCGTCGCCACGCCTCCTGTCCAGCAGACCCATCTCCATGTTGACCTGCGGCGCACGGCACGTCTCAGAGGACCACAGAAGCTCACGAAATAAGCTTTCCCGGTGGACGTGACTGATGCGCGGTGACGTAACAACGAGTCACCGGCGTGCCTTAGCCGCTGCCCTCTTCTGTATGCCGAATGCAGATATGAGGGGCGCCGGCATGCGCTCACGAGGCCCGCCAATCTTAAAGTTCATAAAGGACCGCTGTGTCTGCGCCCCCCAGTACCTGGAAATAGGTGCTGAGAGTGAGTGTATGACTATGTGGCGCTCAGACTCTCAAGCACAAGGCGTTGGCATGCAGCAGATCATACTTAAGAAAATACCGTAAACCCCCAGAACGTGCGCACTTGTCTGCAGGCACCTCCAACGGTCCGAACGTGTCGCTCTCTGTCCGGGTCGCCGCATACCCCCGCAGAAAGTCTGTGCGCTGCACAACCTGTTACTAATGATCGCCAACGTCAGCTGTCTCTTAACTATTGCAGACGCAACAGCTCAGAAGCGCCATGGACAGAACTGGGGCTTACTCAGTGCTGGCAAGTGGGGAGCCATGAGCGGGCATTGCATCAGCTGGTGCGTGCTGGCAGAACAAGCCCGCCGTAGGACCCCCATGGTGTTAACGTATGCCAAGGCCCGCACGGTGCTCAAGCCGTGAGGAAATAAGAGCCAGGTTGAAGGCCAACCTGTGCGAGCTCCGGCACCCTCTCTCAGACCCTTCTTTTCAAACAGCAGTTTGTACCAAGGGAGTTGTGCGGCTGCGGACGAAGAGCAGCAACGAAGCACCAGGTCACTCGCAAGGGAGCGCGTAGCTAAAGGGGTCGACTGCCTGGCTGCAAGGAGGCCGGTGCGCATGCCCTGATTCTCTCTGGTTCTACTGGCCCCTGCAGAAGGGCTGGTGTAGGCGCGGCTGGTTGCTCAGCACAGGCGCATGCGCACTTGCTGCATCGCCCGACAGTCTGAGACAACGCTTCATTGCCTGCTGCGCAACGCCAACACGCCTCAGCCAGCCACCCGTGAAGTGTGTGCAACCTTTGCAGGTGCAGCGACGCAAGCTGTGAGCGCCGCGGCACCTCGCCGCTGACAGCGGGCCGATCGCCCGCAGGCGCCTGCTGCTCAGCATCTGCCAGCTGGCCCAGGCAGCAGAGCAGCCGAAAGCAGCGGCGCTGCTGTCTTGCCGCAAGCAAGCCCTGCAGACAAGCAGGCAAGCAGCCTTTGCGGCGATGTACGCGGCCTAGTGGTGTGCAGGCGTGCGCCAGCTCTCCGGGCTGCGGACCCTAGGCAGCATTCTCGCTGGGGCGCGCCGCGCTGCTTGGACGCCGCGAGCAGCACCTGCCAGGCCTGCCCGCCGTGGCGAGCAGCAACGCGCTCGGCTGAGAGGGCTGAGCAGCAAACAGGGGAGCCGCTCCCGGGCGGCACTACCCTCTGCCGCGGTCCACGCGCGGCGGCACAGGCGCCTGTCCAAGGAGCCAGTGGAGCTTGGCGCTTGAAGCGCTGCCGAGCAGGCGCAGCCGAGGCGCACGATGGAGCAGCGCCTGACCGCGCCCTGCGCGCTCGGCCGCGCGACGCCGCGCCAGCGGCGCGCGCTGCGCCGCTGCCTCACGACGTCCGCCGCCGTCCTCCTCGCGCTCGCAGCGGTCACCGCCGTGGCCGTGCTGGCCAGCGGCCGCGCGGCGCCGCCCGCAGGCCGGGAGCGCGCGCAGGGCCAGGCTGCCCTGGAAACGGCAGCAGGCAGGACGAGTAGGCAGGGCGCGGCCGCGGCCGCGGGGCAGCCCGGACTGGGAGAGGGGGCGGCGGGGAAGCCGAGCGGCGCGGGCGCGGCGCGCGGGAGCGCGCTCGCCGGGCGCGGGCGCCCCACCCTGCTGCAAGGGCGCGCGCCCGCCGCGGGCTCCGCCCCGAGCTTGGTCTTGTCCGCCGCCAACGCCAGCGGATCGGCCCGCACGTCTCGAGCAGACCTGGCGGCCGCGGAGGCGGCCGCGGGCACGTGCGGCGACCTGCGGATACCCAAGGTGCGCGGCGGTAGTGGCGGTCTTGTCGTGTGAGAGCGAGGAACCCATGCTTCAGGCTGCGGTGTTGCTTGCGCATTTTGCATGGCCCCCAATCCACGCGACCTTGCTGGCCTGCTTTGGTCCGATACCACATGCCCGCTTCAGGCTGGCAACAGGTTCGCTCCTGCGCTGCGAGACCTTGGCACACAGGCGCAGCAGCACCGGCAGCCCGAGCTGGTGCACTCGCGTGGTGGCCCGGACATTGCGAGCGCGCGCGGCTGCCGCGCGGCAGCAGGACGGAGGGAACAGCGCCCGCAGCGCGCGCTCGGGCGCCGCGCGCAGGTGGCGCTCATGTTCCTGACGCGCGGCGCGATGCCGCACGAGAGCCTGTGGAAGGTCTGGTTGGGCGCGGCCAACGGGATGCTGCCGCTGCCGGCGGTCGCCGCGGCGGCGTGCGGCGAGCGGGAGGGCACCTGCAACCAGGCCGCGCGCGCCGCGCTGCTGCAGGCGCGCCGCCCGGCCGCGGCCCCCGGCCGGCAAGGCGCAGGGCTGCTGCCATAGGTGCCGTGCAACACGCGGACAGAAACGACCGACGCATGTAAAAAAGGCAAAGCAATTGGCAGGCGGACGCTGACGGGCGCAGCGCGGGGGCCAGGGCGGCGACGGCGCGCGGCTGCGCCTGCGGCAGCACCTCTTCTCGCTGTACATCCACCCGGGGCCGGACGACTTTGGGTACGGGCCGACCAGCCTCTTCCACGGCCGCGTCGTGCCCGGCCGCGTGCAGGCGCGCCCGCCGCCCCCCCGGGGCCCTCTGCGTGCGCGGCCGGGCTCCACTGGGCTCCAGCCCGCTCGCAGTGTCACGTCTGGTTGTTTGCATTGCATATGGAGAGGTTTACTCCGAGTGAGAGTAACCCTCCTGAACGTACCCTTGCTGTCATGTCGCATCTTCTGGCCACATGCATGTTACAGCGCGCTGCGCTCCCCGGACCCGCGAGCGGCAACAGAGGTGAGCGCTTGCGGGCACGCGCGCAGGTGCGCTGGGGTGAGCACTCAATGGTGGAGGCGCTGCGCGCGCTGCTGCGCGCCGCGCTGGCCGAGCCCGCCAACCAGCGCTTCGCGCTGCTGTGCGAGTACACGCTACCGCTGCAGCCGCCGCTGCTGGTGTACGCGCAGCTCATGGCGGAGCCGCGCTCGCGCGTCAACGCCTGCGCACAGTACGGCAACCGCGACCAGGCGCGGCGCCTGCGCGCGCCGGCCGGCTGCGCGCTCGGTTGGCTACCTGCATGGTTAACAGGCGTGCAGACGCGCAGCTCGTATTTGGGGTAGTGTGCGCAAGTGTTGGTGCTGGCCACTGGGGTGCTGCTTTATGGATGATGCCTGTCACACAGCCACGCCCTGGAGGCAGGCCCAGGCTGTGTCGCCAAGCATGCCTGACATGCGAGCCGCGCGCCGCGCAGTCGCGCAACAACACGATGGACCGCTGGACGCCGGCCATGCTGCCGACGGTGCCCGAGGCGCTGTGGCGCAAGAGCCCGCAGTGGGTGGCGCTCAACCGCAAGCACGCCCTGCTGGCCGCGTCAGACACCGTGGTGAACGCGGTCATCCGCGACCACTGCAGCATCGGCAGTGTTCTGTAGCGACACTGAGGGCTGAAGCAGCTCTGCAAGGAAGCGGTTGCCTGGGCCACCTGCATCCTGGGTGCAGCAGCCGCTGCGTGCACCGTGCTGCATGACCAGGTGGATGCTACTTGACACGCAAGATGCTTGTTTGACATGCAAGTCACACCTGCTAGCACTAGAGCAAACTTGCTGCGTGTCATGGTGTGTCGCTTCTCCAACAGCCACTGCGGCAAAGCTCAGCATCGTGCTCAACAACAACGGGCTGCATACATTCCTAGAAAGCGCAACATCAGCTCAACGGGCTGCGTGCCTTCTTTTGGAACGCGCCTCGCCAGCGCCAGAGCAGTCAAGCCCGCACGGCCCGGCGCGCAGGGCCTGGAGGAGCAGCTGCTCAATGTGGTCGCGCGCCACGAGCGCCCGGAGCTGGAGGCGGAGCGCGGCGCGCTGGCGGCGCGCATGGGCGCCGACCGCGCGCAGCTCGCGGCGCTGGAGGCGGCGCTGCTGTCGGGCCTGGCGCGCGCGTCCGGCAACATCCTGGACAACCAGGCGCGCCCGCGCCCGGCCCCACACGCTCCGGCTTGTGCGCATTAGACCTATACCCTACTTGGACCTGCCAGGGGCTGCGTCTGGCAACATCCTGGCCAACCAGGCACGGCGACACCTGCGGCCTCCATCCGGCCTCCACGCGCTGCAGCCCATGGGCTCCGAGAGGGCCGTGTCAGGAGCCCCTGCGCGTCACACTCACAGACCGCAGGATGCCGTGCATGCACTGCGGTCAACACCGGCAAAACGCACTCTGTGCAAGGCAGCTGGATACAGCGCATGCACTGTGATCAAAGCTCGGCCAAACGAAACTTTTAACAAGTTTAACGTGATGTGCAGGAGCTGATCACGACGCTGGAGGAGACCAAGGGCCGCGCGGTCGCGATCGCGGCGCAGCTGGCGGCCGCTGTGGCCGCGGCCGCGCGCCTGGACGCGGCGCGCGCGCGCTACACGCCGGCCGCGGCGCGCGGCGCGCTGCTGTTCTTCGCGCTGGCCGGCCTGGCGGCCGTCAGCTGCATGTACGAGCACAGCCTGGCGGCGTTCCTGGCCGTGTTTGGCCAGGCGCTGGCCGCGTCGCCGCAGGCGCGCCGTCCCCTCCTGCTTGCAGGCACGGGTTGGGCAGGCGCCAACCCCACCCGCCCATGCTCTGTGTTGTGCGGGCCGCCATGCATATGTCTGTTATCTGTGCGTCCCAGGCCGGTTTCTCAGCGAGTGTGGGACGCCAAGTGGCAGGTAGGTCCTCAAATGGTTCTATGCTTATTATTCAAAGGTGGATAAAGTGACCATTTGGCTGAGTTCTCTGTTTCCTTCCTGACTAGATACTGCCGCCTGCGTTCAAAGAATTTCCCTTACCTCCTGACGCGCCTGGCGCCCTTGTTTGCTTCCCCCATGAATCCAGACCATCAGCGCGCGTACAGGACCCCGATGTGGAGCACCGCGTTAGCAACATCGTGAGCGCTGCCACCGAGCGCGTCTTCTGCTACGCCTGCCTCGGCTTGTTCGAGCGGCACAAGCTCATGTTCGCCTCGCACTTGTCCCTGCGCATCAAGGTGCTTCCGCCCCCCCTAGTACCTCATATTTGCTACACTGCAGCTGATAGGGTGTTGTCATTTTGTCGCATGTATACTCCACATGCATGCCGCAGTGTATTGTACTTCTGAGGTGTGCAACAACTCTGAGCCTACATGTGCAGCAACGCCAAGAGCTGCGCTAGACGCACTCTTTGCCAGTGTCATGCATTAAGTCTGTCACGCTTACTATGCGTATGGTATATAATGTGCGGTACATGCAGGATTGAACGGCAGAACTGCTCCATATTCCATGTGTCTGTAGCAACCATAACAAGCTGTGGACCCGTGGGACTGTGCCATTCAGTGTGCGTGTGGCGGCGCGGGCGGCGCAGGGTAAGCTGCCTGCTTGGCAGCTGGACTTCCTCTTGAAGGGTAGCCTGCGCCTGGAAGCTGGGGGCCGCGCGCGGCCCCATGCGTGGCTGTCCGCCCTGGTGCCTTCCCGCGTGGCAGGCTGTGGGGCGCCTGTGATTTGCCAAAACGTAACAAATGCGCACCGCAAATACAGAGCTGCCGTGCCAGTTCTGTTGCGCATTGCCTGATGCAATGGCAGCTTGTGCAGCACCCCTGCGCCAAGGGCAGGATTTGCATGAAGCCTTTGCGCCAAGGGGCCGCGAGCGCAGATGTTTGGATGTGTGCTGCTACGAAGACCATGTGCATATTTCAGGCGAACACACCGGGGGTGACCACCATGCCCGGCCGCAGGCCTGGGACGAGCTGCTGCACCTCAGCGAGCTGGCAGCGCAGCCGCACGCCGCGAGCGTCCCGGCGGACCCTGCCGGCGGCGCGCCGCTGCCGGCCGCGGCGGAGGCCCCGGCCGGACACGCTCTGGCCGGCGTGCCGGACGCCGTGGAGCGCGATGGCGCCGCCTGGCAGGCCTTCTGCGCGCTGGAGGCGCCGGAGGGCGCGGCGCTGCCGGGCGGCCTGGCCGGCGCGCTGACGCCCATCGAGCAGCTGCTGGCGCGCCCTTCATGTAGCCTATCGTGCGCGGACTGGGTGCCCTCAGGCATCCGCCGATGCCGAATAGGGTTAGGGTAGGTTATTAGGGTTTACTGGTTAAGCGATGCTGACCTATAGTTAGGGTAGGGCCCAGCAATAACATGACGTGCGGCCGGCGTCCCGGCCTGACCGCGGCCCGCGCATGCAGGTGCTGTGGTGCCTGCGGCCGGACCGCGCGACGGTGGCCGTGTCGCGGCACGTCGCCGCCACGCTGGGCGCGGGCTTCGTGCAGCCGCCGGTGCTGGAGTATGCGGACGTGCTGCGGCAGTCCGACGAGCGCACGCCCATCGTGTTCGTGCTCAGCCCCGGCGCCGACCCCGTGTTCGACATCTTCAAGCTGGGCGCGCCGCCCGCCCGAGCGCGTGCATGGCGTGTGCAGAGCGGGCACTGCTGGCGAGGGCACAGAAGCGCTTTCTTTGATTGGCCATATAAAGCTTGAAGGCGCGTGGCTGCAGCACGCCATGCTGAGCGCTGGGCAAGAAAAGCGTGCTTGAAATGATGCCGCAGGCGTCGGCTGTCTGACAATTCCACGCCACTCATCCGTCCAACGCGCGTGAAGACGATCCGTTGCTGAGTAGGCGTTTGCGCGGCGCGCAGGCCAGGCGCTGGGCTTCCGCGCGGGCGTGCGACTGAAGCACCTGGCGCTGGGGCAGGGCATGGGTGCGCGCGCGGCCGAGGCGGTGGAGGCCGGCGCCGCGCGCGGGCTCTGGGTGCTGCTGCAGAACTGCCACCTGCTGCCGCGCTGGCTGCCCGCGCTGGACGCGCTGCTGGAGGGCCTGGAGCGGCCGCACAAGGCGCGCCCGAGCCCTGTGTGCCGTTGCGCGGAGGCTCACCTGTGTCCGAGGAGGACTCTGTGCTGCCTACGAGCCCTGATGCATGCTTGGTGATCAAGTTGGGTCAACGAGCCCCTGTGCATTGCTGTGAATTTTGACATATCGACCAGCTTTATTGACTTCGTTGACTGGTGACTGGTGAGCGGTTCGCGAGCCGACTCTGCATACCCAGCATCTTCAGCGGGCAGCAACGCAAGCATATGCCACTGCAGGACTTCAGGCTATGGCTGACGACAGAGCCGACCGCGAGCCTGCCCCGCGGGCTGTTACAGCGCTCGCTGAAGGTGGGGCCTGTGCGCGCTAGCATGTGGTTGGAGCTGAGGCACTGTGCTGCATGACGTTGGGTCCCGCACTCTTCTGCTGCTCTTGCATGACCTTGCAGCGACATGTCACCTGCTCTGCGCAATCATTAGCACTCCAGCATGTACCGCTTGGCTAATACAACGTGTCTGCCATGCGCAGGTTGTCACAGAGCCACCCAATGGGCTGCGCCTCAACCTGCGCTCCTCGTTCTCGCGCATCTCTGATGCAACGCTCGCCGAATGCGTACACCCGGTACACTGCCTGCTCATGATAATTGTAACAACTCATTTAGTATGCGGGAATAAGCATGCACAAGGGGTATCTTGTGTTGACAGCATCACACACCATACCGCACCCACCTGAATCTGTCTCCTACTTGATTGCACTGTGCCTTCCCTGGCTCGGGCAAATCGGTTTGCAATGTGATAGCATTGTGCCAAAAAAGCAGCGCCGGGCTCAACAGTGTTATAAGTCTCTGCCTGCCAGCGCAGGCCTTCCCCGCCCTGGTTTGGACGCTGGTGTTCTTCCATGCCATCGTCCAGGAGCGGCGCAAGTATGGCCGGCTGGGCTGGAACGTGGCCTACGACTTCAACGAGACGGACCTGCGCATCTCGCTCGCGCTCCTGGCATCCTACCTGTCCAAGGCACGGCAGCTCAGAAAATGGGCACCCCTGTTGGAGCCAGGGTCCTAGCACTACCGCATACAAAATGCAGGAGACCTACGAACAAAGAAAGTGCATGGGCTACAGCCCAGTACCCATGTGGCAGCCGCATGTACGCGCTATGCATCAAGGACTTCGATGTGTAAAAGCAACAGGTCAGACTGGGCATGAGGGTAGATAATGCACAGTGCAAGCATTGGGCGATACTGATGTGCAGATCACCAAAATTGGCAGCCTGCTTGGCCGAGTCGCCTGTGACGTTAGCGCTCTGGTGCAGGCGCATGCGCGTGGAGACGCGGGCGTGCCCTGGGCGCCGCTGCGCTACCTCATCGGCGAGGTGCTGTATGGCGGGCGCGTGTCGGACTCATACGACCGGCGCGTGCTGGCCACCTACCTGGCGGAGTTTCTGGGCGATTTCCTGCTGGACGCCCGCCGGCCATTCGCCTTCCACCGCGCGTCCGACGGCGTGGAGTACAGGCGCGCGCTAGGGTCAGGGTCAGGGTTAGGGGAGTACAGGCGCGCGCGCGATTGGCACGCCCTGCGGCTGCTGCATGCATGGCAGGCCTCGCCTTGCTGGATCGTGTCTGGAGAGCGCGGAATAAGAGCGCACACGCATGCTGGGCCGGTGGAGCGCCACACAGATCTAGCGCTCAGGGGCCCACTGCGAGCTACTGCTTGCCACCAGTGGTGCGCACGATCCATGACGAGCGAGTCAGCAGGGGGCCGAGACTGGGAAGACCATGTGTGCAGGGTACCTGACGCCAAGGACCGCTCTGGCTTCATGGCGGCCGTGGAGGCGATGCCGCTTGTCCAGCAGCCGCAGGCGCCGCCCATCGCGGTCCATGCACTAAATGAGACAGCACAGGCTTGCCGCATGGCAAGATTTCTCTGATTTGTCAGGTGTGGATTGCCAGTGAGTGTGTTCGTTGCAGGCTCAGCAGCAGTGAAATACGCGAGTGCCATGTGCTCAGGTTGCCTTGCACACCTGTTATGTTGACACATGCGGAAACCAGCGCAGGTGTTTGGGCTGCCCGCCAACGCGGACATAGCATACTACACGGCCAGCACGTTGGCGCTCTGGCATGACCTAGTATGTCCCTGCTGACCTCGCACAGGCACACTGCTGTCTCAAACGTGTCTGAAGCCCTTGACATCAGCATGCGTTTTCTATCAGCAAGACAAGTTGCTTTCTCTTCGTGTGCGCATGCCCTAGATGCAGCAATTCATGTCACCTCAGGACAGCACGTCAGTGTCGGCTCAGGCGCCAGCCAGACTGTTCAAAATTGTCCCCTGTATGGTGCAGATCGACCTGCAGCCGCGCACCCGCAGCACGCCGGGTGGCGCGAGCGCAGAGGGCACTGTTGCAGCCGCAGCCGCTGACCTCAGCGCGCGCCTGCCTAGTACCTTCGATCTGCAGCTCGCACGCGCGCGCGCCGCCGCGGACGCTGCCGCCGCCGCCGCCGCCGCCGCAGCCGCTGCTGCCGCCCCGGCCGCCCCAGACGCCGCTGCTAACAGCAGCCACGCCGCCCCAGGCGGCAGCAGCCTGGACCCTGCACAGATCCCAGGGATGGCGGCCCCTGGCGCCCGCAGCGACGGCGCGCTGCGCGGGGATGGTGGCCCGGTGTCAGAGGCCCAAGTGCCGACGAGCGCTGAGGAGCAGATCGCGCCACCGGGCGCGCACGCAGTCGGCGGCCTGCCACCTACATGGGTGGCGCTGCTACAGGAGCTAGAGCGCTGGAATCGGGTGCGCACCAGCGCCCAGACGCCACTCTGAAGACTGGATCCCTTGCATGAATGCTGGCCCTCAAAAGCCGCCGTTTGGATGACCGCTGATACTCCGGGCCTGGTACAGGGTTGGACTGCGCCATTCTCTTGTAATCCCCATATGCTGTGTTTACCCCTATGTGCTAGCGTGCGGCGAGCTCAATGCGTGCTCTGCGCTGGCGTGCGCAGCAGCGGCGGCGACGCTGCGCGAGCTGCGCCGTGCGCCTGCCGGTGAGGTGTGCTTCGGGGGCGTGCTGGACGAGCTGGCCCTGGATGTGGCCGCATGATGTAATAACGAGGCTGCTTGCAGACCCGCTTGTGAATTGTATCGCGCAAATGCGCAGGCAATCACGGCCATGGCGGCGTCGCTGCGCGAGCTGCGCCGCGCGCTCGCGGGCGAGGTGGGTTTCGGGCGCGCGCTGGACGAGCTGGCGGCCGCGCTGGCGCGCGGCGCAGTGCCGGCGGCCTGGGCCGCGCTGCACCCGCCCAGCCAGAAGCCGCTCAGCGCGTGGTGGGCCTGGCTGCTGCGCCGGCACCGGCAGTATGCGGCCTGGCTCGAGGCGCGCCCGCAATGGCGACCTGCCTGTACACATGATTTAGCCTATCGATCTGTGTAAGGCGAGCTGGCGCTGTCGCGGCGCCGAGCAGATTAGCTCTTTGTGTATACACGTGTACGCGTGTGCAAGGCGGAAGTGCAGACCGCGCCCAGGTTAGGTCGTAGGCCGACCCGCCGGGCACCCGCCGGGCGGCAGGAGGGCGAGCCGGCGGTGGTGTGGCTGGGCGGCCTGCACGCGCCCGAGGCATTCATCGCGGCGCTGGTGCAAGCGGCCTGCCGCGCGCGCGGCTGGCCGCTGGACCGGGCCGCGCTCTTCACCACCGTGCGCGCCCGCGGATGCTGCCCTGCATGGGGTTTCTCGCAGCGTGTTTGTACAAACTGCTCGCTACTTGTGCGGGTTGTGGACCGCTTCTCTTAGGAAATATACCAGGAGGAGATTCCTGTTGACAGCGTCCGTGGTGCGCCCTACAGCACTCAAAGAGCTGAGCCATGCTGCTTCATTCCAACTATGGTTCAGAACCTGTGGTATGCTGATTTTGTCCCGGGACTGGGCCTCCTAGGTCACTGCGTACCAGAGCGCGGGCGAGGTGCCAGGGCGCCTGCAGCACGGCTGCTACCTGAGCGGCCTCTACCTGGAGGGCGCCGCCTGGGACGGCGCGCGGCGCTGCCTCGCCCGCCAGGAGCCCCTGGCGCGCCGCCCCCCCATGCCTCCTAACCATACCTCTTTCTGTCGTCTAGGCCTTCAGGTCACCGACCCGTCACACTGCATGACAGAAGCCTTGCCAGCTGCAGGGTCCAAGCTATCTATTCCTAACCATACCCTGCACCCTACAGGAGCTGGTGCAGGAGCTGCCGCTGGTGCGGCTCACGCCAACAGAGGCGGCGCGCCTGCCGCGCGGCGACACGCTGCGCACGCCCGTGTACATCACGCAGGTGCGGACGCGTGGTCGTCGGCCCTTGACCGCACACAGCAAGGAGACCTATATTGCACACGCTTGCCTAACAATACCGAGCAGCATGCACGCAGCTCGAATGTATCTGTGCATGTGCCTGCTCACTGCCGACAGCTCGCCAGGCCGAATCACTGTCGTCCTGTCTGTATTACAGATTCTGTAGAGCGTCCTGCATGTGCAGGCACTGTGCTTGAAAGTTTTTCGTGCTCCCTGTGAGCGCCTTTAGCAATAAATCTGGCTGTGTTGTGGAGCAATTTATCTGGATGATAAGGTGCAGGCGCGGCGGGGAGCCGACGGCACCGGCTTGGTGTTTGAAGCAGACCTGGTCACGAAGGAACACGCCTCGCACTGGGTGCTGCAGGGCGTCGCACTGACTCTCAACATAAACTCTTGACGGTGTTAGGAACCGTACTGTCCCTGTTGGGCGTGTGCCATGGTTTACTTGCTTGAGCCTGATGGCTGTTAACATATGCTGCCGCAATCGTATCGTGCCCTTTGGCAAGAGCGCAGTCCTGCAACGGGTGTCGCACGGCATGTAATAACTGAAGCTGCTGTCAACATATGATGAGTGTGTGCTGTTTTCCAGGGCCTTGCTGCATATTTCGTCTCTTGTGGTTTATGGCTTTACGTTGCCACCGGCGTTGCAGCTACGCCGCACTGCGGCCTGTAAACAACTGCTTGTTTTTTATTAGCAGCTGCACGGATCAGCGAGTATGTTGAGATCGTTTGCTAGTGAACACACCTGGCCCTTTATCAATGCAAGCTGTCAAATTTGTAATTTGTGTATAAAGTTTGGCCCCGAGGGGCTCACGAGGCGACCAATGCGCGCTCACTAGGTGCCAGCGTACAGAGCTTTGTGCAAACTGCAGCACGCGCTCTACCTGCACCAAATAGCTGTAACTGTGTTTGGATTTTGCTTTCAATGCTGTGACTGCTTGTGCGCAAGCATGACGTGCCGCATTGCAGTAATACAGTACTGGCAGGTTTCCAATACATGTTGACAGAGGTCAGTTAGCTGGTAAAGCGTGACCCTGCGCGACAAAGTATGAAGAGTTTCGGCTCCTTCAGGCGGCAGCCGCACCTGCTCCTGTCGCCCTGCTTGGAGCCGCACGCGCTGTTCAGAGACAGGGTGAGAGTGCTGCCGCCCCGTCTCCTCTGTTCTTGCTTTACGTAGCGCTTTGTAGAGCAGCAACATCTTTACAGTAAAACTGCCCATTTCGTCTTCTTGTGCGTGTCCTTAACTTGACCTGTTGACCAGTCTGAGCACATGCACGCATACGCAGGTTTACACGCTCGATGACTGGGAGGCACACACGTCATGGTGGCGACACATTCCCACTGCCAGGCTCTGGTGCGACTTTCATACATGCTATCTTAGGGAGGCTTGCGCAGGTGGTCGCTTTCCCAGCGCCACTTGGCGACAGCCGCGTGTGCAGAGGAATGCTGACACAGGCTCAGGGGTGACGCAGCTTGCAGGTCGCTGCGTGGTACTGGCCGCCGGTTGTCACCGTGGCAGCGATTGGCGTCCTAGTGTGCTTGTACCACGTCTACCTTGTGGTGCGCGCCCACTGCCTGCTGCAGCGCCTGGTCGTCTGGGGGGCTTGCTTTTGTTCAGCAGCTCTGCTCCACCACACTTTAGGCTGGGTCGGCGTGTCTCGCAGGTGCGTGCTGGCTGTGATGTGCAGTCTGCTGTCAGAGCACCGGCCTTGCTCTTAGTATACCAAGTTGCTGCAAGCCAGCGCACCCTCAAGTGTGTGGGGCCAAGGGTGGGCTGACGGGGGGACTGCGCGCGGCGGCAGCCGATAGGAGCGCCCATGCGGTGCAGGGCGACTACACCGCAGCCTTCACGCTGACCAGCTTTGCCCTGGCGCTGCTCATGGTCTTTCGCACAAACTCCTCGTACGACAGGCGCGGCTGCGCCAGAGCGGGGGCAGCGCTCTGTCGTCAGCGCACGCATTATGGCGATCATGCCCTCAGCTTGCCGCCTTGGTCCTTGCCTAGCAGTCAGATGCTGTGTGAACCACTGTGGCTGTCACCGGTCTGCTGGGCGCAGTCTAAGGGCCTCTGCAAGCAGCTGCTCATGCTGCTCGTTGCAGGTGGTGGGAGGCGCGGAAGCTCTGGGGCGGCCTGCTCGGCACGACGACCGACCTCGTCCGTCAGGCGCGGCGCTGCACATCTTGTTGCAGGCGCTCTATGAGTAAACCAGGTGGCATGCTGCAAGGCGAGAGCCTTCCGTCCTGACCGGCGGCCGCTTTCGCTGTGACGGCTGTGCGGTGGTGCGACCCCTGCTCGGGCGGCAGGGCGCGGCCTGACCGAGCGCGCGCCGAGGGGCAGGGGCTGACGTGGGGCGACGAAGGAGATGAGAGGCTGAAGCTCGTGCTGGCGCGGTGGACCATCGCGATGGTGTACGCGCTGCAGGCGCACCTGCGGCGCGGGTACGACCTGCGCGCCGCGCTCAGCGTGCGCGCCCCTGCTTGCGCAGAACATAAGATGATGTCAGAGCGCAGCTCCTGCCGTGCAGGCCGTGCGTGCTCGCGCGCATGCCATGACGTGATGTGTTCTTTCCACCAAGCACCCTCCTTCAAGGTCGCCAGCTTTTTAAGCAACCATGCTTGTGGCGGACGTGCTCCGTATTGCGCGATCGACTACCACGAGCAGCGCGACTGCTCCTACCAGCGGTTGCGCCATATGGAGCACGCCAGCCCCAAGCATGGAAGCTCGACAGCTTGAGGACCTCGAAGGAGAGGACCTGATGGGAAGCAAGAAAACATTATGTCATGACATAGCTCAAAGCGCGCCGGGAAGGACTTTGTTGGTGCTGTTCGCGTGCACCATGTTAGCGCGCCATGCTGCCGTGGCGAGGCTGACAGTATCATGCATACTATGTTTGCCAAGAGTGAGCCTCTGGGCACATCTGTAAACGGCCATAAACCTTGGACAGCTTTCTCGATTTTGCCACCTGCATGCAGCTTCATCAACAGACACGCATCAGTTGCGAAGCATTGTGTCTCACTAGTGCTGGGAGAGTTTGTGGCCTGTTTGAGTGCTGGGTATGAGGTTGCATCTCCAAGCACACGGTCAAGTTGCTTAAATCAGTACTAACCCTGGACGGACTGTGGTCTGGACAGGCTCCCCCGGGACGTGCCTGCCTTCTTGTGGGGCCGACCGCGCGTGTCGCGCGCAGGACACGCTGGAGCCTGGCGAGCTGGACTGGCTGTGCGAGCGGCGGCACAAGCCGCAGGCCGTGTCGCAGGTGCTCACGCAGACGCTGTGGCGCCTGCGCACGCCGGACTACCAACGCGCGACGATCGACCTGCAGGCGCGCTTCGATTTATCGGTAGGCGCCAGGTCAAGGCACCAAGGCTTTTTATCCTATGGTAGCATCAGCGTATGGCCCGGGCCATGGCGTATGGTGCTTGTCTGGCCGAGAGGCCGCTTGCATGCAAAGCCAGAGTCAGGTGCGCAGGGTCGAGCACATTGTGCGCGGTCTGTGGCACCAGGGCAGCAGGAAGCATGCGCCGGCGACCTATGGTGAAGCAAGCGTGAGGCTTGCGCGCAGGTGACAGCGTACAATGCAGT
>JAABUV010001643.1_pt1 | contig 32047 bp, 6 predicted proteins | sample 5559971 | NCBI WGS metagenome assembly JAABUV01 (sample SAMN10711881, study PRJNA513362) | rock metagenome | isolation source: Antarctica rocks | place: Antarctica: Victoria Land, Knobhead nord | collected 2015-12-19
TGAACTGGGATTGACGGAGAGGCAGTGGAGGGATAGGGAGGGGGTTGTGTTGCCGTATTTTGATGCGCAGGCGCGGGGGAAGGAGGGGGTGGGGGAGGGGGGGAGGATTCTGTATGATATGGGTGTTGAGGATGACTTTGATGAGGAGGAGGATGAGGTTTGAGGTTTGAGGTTTGTGAGGATGAGGGAGCGAGGAAGGGGGGGACGTATGGAGGTTTCGAGTGGAGGCTTGGGGAGAAGATGGTCATTAGGTGGGTGTTTAGGAGTGTCGCTTGCTATGGAGATGGGGTTGGTGGTCTTGCTTGGATTGTTACATGCGTCTTTGAATACGACATGTGTGCACTAGATGTTCCTCTGTATGATCAGAAAGTACATGCCGTAATCCCTCCATCAGGAATCCACTTTCGTGCCGACGCCTTTCTTCTCGCGTCGTCCCATCGCAACCCCTTCTTCAAAAGCAATACACAGCTGCCAGACCATGACAGCAGTCCCACGCCTGCTCTGCTCTGGATACCTTCGCACAACGGCACCCCAACGTTCCCCAAAAATCAATTCTTACAGCTCTCCGATCCCTTCATTCACCGGCTCGGACTCAGCGGCCTATTGAACCCTCCCACCCGATTCATATACTGCCTATACTCCGTCTTCTTCTCCTTCCTCACACCAGAAACATCATTCCCCTTCACCTTCGTATTCTTCGTCGACGCGAACCCCGCAAACCCCATCGCTCGCCTCATCGCCGCGATCTCAGGATCGGAGTCCACCTCCATGTTATCATCGTCCGCGGAGGCTTTCGGGTCCGGGGTGACGGAAGAAGCAGCGCCGTTGGTGGCTTTTGAGGTGCCATTTTTGTCTGGAGGGAGAGAGGGGGTGGGGGGTGGAGGTGGTTTGGCTGAGCTGCGAGGGCCGGTGGGAGGGATGCTTGGTCGTGGTCGGTCTGAGGCGGGCTTGGGGGGTGGACTCCGCGATCGTGTTCGTCTTGAGGGGCGGGGGGGTGTGCGGGTGCGTGTGCTAGCTGGTGGGCGATCTTTGCGCGGTGAAGCTGAGCGAGTTCGTGGGCGGTCCGGGCGCCGTGATGGAGGTTCGTCTTGCAGTGGATTACTAACTATTCCACAGCTCATCGGGATCTGAGAAACTTTACGAACCTCTTCGCGATCTGTGCCTGTCTGTGCTCCTACTCCGCTCCTCATGCCGTCGCTCCCTCGCACCGTCTCTGCCTCCATCCCTATGCCGTCTGTGATCCTTCTCCGGCGAGTGACTCCTCTCCCTCTTCTTGCTCAGCCTCGTTGTTGATCTGCTCCTATCTCGCCGCCTGTCCCTCGATCTTGATTTATGTTTCCGATCTTCCCGATCATGGCGTCTGTCTCGGTCTTTACGCCTGTCTCGTCCGTTGCTAGTACCATTTGGAGGATGTGGGGGACCTTCGTCATCGTGCCGCAGGGAGTGATTGCGCTCCCACATCGCTGAGCTGTCAGTACGCTTTGCGCGCTTGGCTGGAGGTTCTGCCATGTTCTGCGGATTACGTTGATTCTATGACTGAGAGATCCAACGATGAGTCGAGAAATGGATGGCTTGGCATGGATTCTAGGAACGCGATTAATATTATGGATATGACATACGTTTCAATTCAGGCTACTTTCAATCAGTGCACGCCAAGGTCCAATACAGACAGGAGCATGTTTGCGATGTAATTGGAATAACTCCTATGTCTTGGTAGATATTTCGTCAAACAGCCGTCACCCATCATCTCCGTTTCTTCGCAGACCCTTTCTCTGCTCCAGTGACTTTTTTCGCCACCTTTGCATCTGCCTCTGGGGCCGCTGCCAACGGCTTGTTGGCAACCTTCTCTTCGAGCTCCTCGTCATCGCCACCCTGCCCAAATTCGTTGACTCTTGTGTAATCTACCTTGTAAGCATAACTTTGATACAAATAGATGAAGAAGATAAAGTCATCCCTGAGGGTGGCTAATCGATGGAGAGTCGGCATCTTGATAGTGAAGGCGAACAGGTCGTCAATGAAGGTATTCAGCGTCTTGTACATCATTGTCCGGCCAGGCATGTGTGCAACGCTCTGGTACGGGGTTAGCAAAGGACATTGAATTGGTGGGAGCGGGGATATCTACCTTTAGGCGGTAGTTGATGTAGAGACTCGGCACCATCATCAAGAAGCCATAAGCATAGACGCTACCCACAAGAGTAGTAATGACAAAGCTGTACCAGCTCTTGTGGGTGTCGTAAACCAAGCTGTATACTGCGTACGCTCCTAGCAGCGGTATGGCGACGACGTAAAGATATCGAAAAGCGATCTCATCATACTCTTTCGTCTTCTCCTCGGTCTCGGAGAGCTTATGTTTGTCTTCGAAGGTGATCTTGTAAGGGAGCATGGAGCCCTCATCTGCAGCCCGAACCCGTACGTCTACCGTCTTGGTGATCTTCCACGCTTCGAGCAAGATGCCCATTCCTTGGCCAAAAAGGATCATCCACGACGTGCCTTCGCTGTTGTCCATGAGATACAAGAAGATGATCGTCTGCATGAAAACGTTGGCAAGGATAGTGCGGACTGAAATTCCCACGTTGTCCTTCTTGTTGCGCCAATGAGAGATGTCACTCTTGAATGCCAGCATCTCGAAGATCATATGCAAAACACTGACGATAGCCGTAGTCGAAAGAAGGTAGATGTTGGTATCGACAAGGACTCTCTTGAACTCTTCGAATTCGCTCCCGTCGCCGCCAGCTGGCATTGGCCCACCACTGGCGGCCTGTCTTTGATTTTGCTTCATGCCTTCGTCAATACTAGCATATAGAGTCATCTTCCAGTTGTTCATGTTTGTCAACGTGACGTGAAGTGGCAACTCTTGCACGGTGGTATTCAGTTCAGTCATGTGATCTCTGAGCTGCCAGAAGGTGTTTACGAATAGTATGGGATAGTACCAGCCATTCTGTCCCGAGACATCACGGGCTCCCGTCTTCTCGAGCTGCACATGCTGCCGGACTGCTGGGTGCATGCCAACGTAAGTTTGAGCTCCAGAGTCGGGAACGAACGCCATGGTGAAATTGGGATGGTAGTAGAGTCCGTATTGTGGACCTTTTGGCGCCTCTATTGCCGGCTCCGTGTCATTTGATCCTGACAACAGATTTTTTGTCTTTTTGATCTTCTTCTTGGGCATCAGCAGACTAAGAGGGCGAGCGTAATAATACGCTTTCTCGGAGCTGTACGACTTTGCTGTCGGATCAAGTACAGAGCCATGCAAACCAATGTAGAAGTGCCCGTACAAAGTCCCATTATTCTGCACTTCGTTCGGAACCTTGAAGGTCGTGTCGATCTGGCGAGTGTCTTTCCAATTCCCGAGCCCAAACCCCTCCTCTTTCAGAACCAATGTGGCTGGATCTACACGACTCAACGCAGGCATCACTACCGAAGGAGAGACATATATGGAGATATCCAAGCTACTATTCAAAGGCCATATTGGAGCAATATTTTGCGGAATCGGGTTGTAGTTCGCTATCGCATCATGGGGTCTGTCATCCCATGCTGGTATCGGTCCATTGGCAATGGGCACCGCTGGCGAGCCAGGGGTACCAGTGTTCGTTGCGCCTTTGTTGCCGAAGAATTGTGATATTGCGAATTGCACCGCCATGAAGACGGCGATGCCTTGAAGGGCGGACTTCACAGTGCTCTGTCTGTTCGTCAGCATTGAATGCAAAGCAAGGAAGGCCGAATGACCAGCTCTCACACTTAGACCACCTTGCTGGTCACCAGCATCCCCCGGCTGGACAGCTTGAGTAGGCATTCTGGGAATTTGTGCCGATAAAGCCAATATTCTGGCAAGGTAGACGAAGATGAGAAACGTTGTCTTTGCGGAGAGAGCTTGGACGATGATACTTCTCGATACGAGTAGGACACTGTCATACGGCAATTACCACTATCGATTAGAGTGATGCCCTGCTGGTATTAACATTCCTCCAATGGTTGGATGTTGCGGAGTGACATCGTATATTCATATATAATGTTCAGAGTAGTGATGTTATCTTGAATGCATTCATTCATTCATTAGCCGAGCCAGCTCTTGCAATCTTTCAGTCGTTTACAACTCTTCACCCAAACACTACATCATCTTCATACTATAATATTCGTTTCCTTTAAATCTTGTATATACGCTCTCGGATAATTGGCAATCCTCAGCATGGCATCGGCAGCCATAGACTCGTCTTCCCAGACTAAAACAGAAGGGGTACCCTTGATTTCAGCTAGCAATGCCTCAAAAGGCGCTGTCGTTTGCGTGTTGTACGCTTTCTACCCTCACCCAATCTATCAACACCACTAAGTTCCCCCCAGCTGTGGTTCATCCGCCGGTACCTCTCCTTCGCATGTAGCAGCCGCCAAAGCCCTCGCCCACGTCTTCGCCGCCCAAAACATCTCCCTCGTCTACGGCGGCGGCACCGTGGGCCTCATGGGCGAAATAGCTCGCACGCTCGTCTCACTCTCTGGACCTGAGTCCGTACACGGTATTATTCCCGACGCACTCATACAATTCGAGCAAGAAGGTCGACCAGGCACAGCTGGCGCTTCGAACCCTAAGCCTCCTTCATTGTTGATCAACCAAAAGATTTACGGTCGGACGACTGTGGTGCCGGATATGCATACGCGAAAGCAGATGATGGCAAAGGAGGTCATGCAGGGAGGTCCTGGGAGCGGGTTCGTGGCGCTGAGTGGGGGATATGGGACCATGGAGGAATTAATGGAGATGACGACGTGGAACCAGTTGGGGATTCATGGGTGTGGAGTGGTGGTGTTCAATGTTGAAGGATATTATGATGGACTCATACAGTGGGTGAGAACGGCTGTGGGCTCGGGATTCATTGCGCCAGGGAATGGGGGGATTTTGGTGGAAGCGTTGGATGCTGAAGAGGTGATTCGACAGCTGCGCGAATACCGGGTGAGCAAGCAGAGGTTCAATCTGGATTGGAGCCAGAAGTGATGGTAGACTATGTCCAAGGCTTCTATGGATCTGGGCGAACAAATGGGTACGAGTGCACGACTCACGAATACTAAGCATAGCGAGGCGCAGGGCCATGGTCATAAAGATAGAAGCCGGATTCAATCCGAGTTTATAGATAATCGAGCCCGCATCTAATCCTATGTATCCACCTCCATAGACTCTCCCCCTGCCCCTGGAGCAGTCTCCGCCGCAGGCTCCGTACCTTCCAGCGCCGCCTCCAGCAACGGTCCAACCTCCGGCCCATCATACAGATGAAAATTCTCAATATTCCTCTTCCCCCCCATCTTAACCCCCGTCACCCCAATACTCGCATTCTCAACCGTCAACTCTTTATCCTGCGAAAGACTCTCCTTGAGCGCCAAAAGTCCATGCTTGATCAACTCCTCCCGACTCGCATCCGCAAACTTGTCCAGATGCCGCTCCAGATACGTCCTAGCCATCTGACTCCTCGCCCCAATCGCACACGCCACCATCTCTTGCGTCATACCACTCGGTTGGAATTCGAAGAGGTGGGGACCCGTCTCGTCCACGCCAGCGATCAGCAGTCCGACGCCGTACGGGCGCTTGCCGTAGACCTGTGTGCTGGTTTGGGCTTTGTCGCCGATCTGGGCGACGATGCGTTCGAGGGGGATGGGGCGGTTGTAGGTCATTTTTGAGGCGAGGGCTTGTTGTTTCATGAAGTTTGAGAGGACGCGGGCGTCGGAGGCGAGGCCGGCGAGGGCGATGCCGAAGTGGTCGTCTGTCATGATGATCTTTTTCTGGTAGGAGGAGAGTTCTTCTGCGTTTCGCTATGGCTTGCTGTCAGTATTGAGGTGTCAAAGTTGATGATGGGCATCGTAGAGGGGGTACCTTTAATGCTACGAGCACTGTATGTGTTTTACTCGCTATTCCCACGACTACCGAGCCCTGCTTGACTGCTTCTGATGCGTATTCGACTTGAAAGATGCGGCCTTGTGGTGAGCTGGAGAGCGTGTAAGCTGGTGTTGCTACATGGATTAGGGACTATGAAGATCTCACAATGTAACCGCATCGTTGTCGTAATTATTCCTGAACATCTCGAAGACTTTACGGTATCAAATGGGATGCAGTCATGGATCAGAGACCTTGAGTTTATGGACGGTCGAGGCAGACGATACGACGTTATTCTATAGGGCTGAGCACCCATGTCAGCGCACTAGAGAAGGAAGGTGCTTCCCAGAAGCGGTTAGCGTGTGCTTAGTAAGCGTTCGGTAGATATTAGTAGCTCCTACTAGAGAACCTGGAGAATCTATCCTTCCTACCCTAATAAGACGTACCTTATTAAGTAGTAACTATTAGTATAATATATTAAGGCCCTAGAAGAGATTAATAATTATATTATAATTATTATTTATTTATTATTTATATAGCTAGGTCCTTATTATTAAAATTATACTTATTATTCTCTTTACTACTCCTACTATCTCTTTTACTTTATAAGAATTAGCTTCTAAAGCTAGTAAACCTATTATAAGAGCTTAGTCTCTTCCTTAAGCTTAATAGCCCTAATCTAGAGTTATTATTATTTAGGAATACCCTATTATTACTATTAAGTAACTCTACTCTTACTTTAATAAGCCCTACTATTATAGCCTATTAATAGACTAGTCTAACCTTTATATTTTATAATACCTTTTTAAGTATCTTACTATCTATTATAAGATAGCTTAAAAAGTTTAATTATAAAATATTGGGATATAAATTACCTAATAGAGTTATACTACCTATTAAATACTTAGATTCTCTTAGTATACTTCTAATAGATAATATAGTAGAATAGTTAAAGTCTTACCTTAAAGTAATTTATTTACTTATTAATAAGAACCCTTCTACTAAGATTATTACCTACTTCTATTCTCTTCTTTATAAATACTTTTTAAGTAAAGTTATAAAGGTTACTCTAATCCCTTTTAATATTAAGGTAGTTAAGCTTTATTAGAAACTTAATAAACCTCTTAATTTATATTATAAATAGGTTCTTAATTTTATATAATAAGTAGGGGCTAAGGATTAGCCTACTTTAACTCCTAGTACCTCTACCCTTATATTACTTAAGGTAGTTATATTAGATACTATCCTTTATACCTTTATTAAAGGCCTTAATAATAATAAGATTTATATAAAAGTAATTTAAAGTATAGCCTCTTCTAATTAATTACTTTATAATATCTACTAACTAGTAAAAGAAGCTTAATATACTAACCTAGAGCTTTAGAAACTATTTAATAAAGAGGTAAAAATAGATAAGCTCTATTTTTATAAGTTATTAATTTAAAAGAATATATTAACTAGTTAGATTAAAGTTATATTTACCTCTTATTATATTAAGAGGTTATAATATTATAATTAAGGTCTTTATTAGGTACCTTATATTAATCTACCTTATTATAATCTACCTCCTTCTTAAGTAAATACTCTAGCTTATAATAGTAGTTAATAGAATTACTAAAGTACCCCGCCTTTATATTAATTTAAAGAGAGGCGTATACTTACTTCTAATTATAATAGAGTAAATTATAATCCTCCTCCTCCTCCTCCTCTTTAAGTAAATATATCTAATAGACCTTTATATCTAGGTCTAGGTTTAAGGCTAAAGCCTTTTATATACCCTCTACTAAAAGATCTACCCCCTTATACTAATTCTAAGAACTCTTAGATTAATAGAAGTAGGCCTTATAATATAAGTTAAGATAGTTATTTATATATTAAGTATAAATACCTAGGTTATATTATAAAGGAATATTAAGATAATATCTTACCTACTTAAGAGTAGTTATATTTAAAGGAGATTATATTTAGTTTACTAGCCTAAGTATATTTTATAAAGGTAAGTTTTAGAGCTAATAATTATAATATTAAACTATATAATAGCTATTCTCTTTTAACCCCCTCTTAGTCTTAATCTTAGTATACGCCGGACTTAATAAGGTCCTTATTAGAAAGTATATTAAGCCCTTCTAACTCTCTTACCTTTAACTTTATAAGTCTAGTAGTTAGAGCCCCTACTATCCTTACTATTAATATAAATCTTATTAATAGTTTAAGTAAATAACCTCGCGTAGAAAATAATAATACTTCGGGATCTACTAATAATAAGGTAACCCCTCCTACTACTATAATAACTAGTAATAGGTAAAAGAAGAAAGGCTAGAAGTAAGTTAATAAATAGGTTAAACCTTAGCTACTAGTAGGTATATATAATAATTTAGTAAATAGATATAATAATCCTATTTTAATTTATTAGGTCTTATAAAATAATAAGGTTAATATTACCTAGATAGATCTTATTACTTAGTCTCTTATAATTTATTAAGAGCTTAAGCGTCTTTATATAAGGGTATTAAAGAAGAAGGTAACTAAGATAAAACCTCCTTAACCCCCTTAACTAGATATAAGCTAATAAGCTCCTTAATTTACTTTTATAGTATTTACCTAATTTAATCCTTTATTTACTTTATAATTTTAGCTACGTAATTTACCTTAACTAATACCTACTAGCTAAGCTCCCCCTCTAATACTACTAATATTCTAGCTAGTAGTATACTAGCCTACCGTGCCTAATTAAGTTATAAATAATATTCTAATAATATTAAGTAGTTTATAATCCTCTTAGATCGCTCTAAATTAAGGACTTAATTTATTACCTCTACTTATACTAATATAATAAGATAATAGTACTACTAGTAAAGTTCTTAGTACTACTATAGTAAATACTAAGTAATATACTTACTTTCTTAGTATAATAATAGGCTTAGATAAGGCCTTCTACTTACCTAGTATAATCCTTAGGCCTAGCGGTACTTAGGTAGAGCTTAATAAGAAGTATACTTAAGCTAATTAAATGTTACGCCCTTGGTACGCGAGCCTTAATAGATGTTATAAGCGCTTATTAAAGTCGAATATACCTTAGTATAACGAGTTAAGCGATCGCTTAATAGGATTACTCTAGTTAATACTAGTTAATTACGAGCGATTAATACGAGTATAGATTTCCTATATCTATATAAATAGCGTTACTTTCCCTCTAAGTAGGAGCTTCGTACTTAACTTATATTATCTACTAGACTAATCTCCTAGATACTAAATATAATTCTATACTAGACTAGTTTAGTATAAAGCCTACTTGCCTTCTCTTTAATACTCCTCTCTACGAGATCTACCTACCGATCCCTAACGACCTCTATAAGTCACGGGTTATAATACTTTAAGTACCCTTAAGATAAGTACCTTAAGAGAAAGAAACCCTACCCCAAGTAAATAAGGTTTATAATAGATAGTAGTTACTAAAGTAAAGGAAGGTATTAAGATTACTAAACTAGACTTATATTATAACGATCGCGAAAAGTTAGAAGAATAGTTAGTATAAATATAGCTATACTTCTCTTTTAATAAAGACGCTATTAATTTAATTAATTAGCCTCTATTTACTATAACCTATATGCGAGGACGGGCCTAGAGGTAGTCCGCCCCGTATCTTAAACGATATATAGAAGGTCCTAATAATCGAGATAACGCTACTATTAAGAAGTAGATAGAGAGCTTTATACGTTTCCGTATAGAGATAAGGCGTATATTCGGACCATCTAATAAAGAAAGTATAGTAGTACGAGTCATCTAGTACTTATCTTAGAAGAAGTTAGTATTAGAGTATTTAATTCAGTTTTAATAGTATACGACACGAACTAACTGGGATAATAATATACTTATAATAATATATCGACGAGGATTAAAGGATAATATCAAGAAAGAACTCATGCGAGATGGAGCTATATACGACACGCTAGACACACTTATTAGAGTAGTAGTAAGAATTAACGATTAACTCCACGAGCTTATAATAGAGTTACGCCACGATAGTAGTATTATAGGACTTAGACGAGTAGGGATCTATTCCGGAGGATATTACAAGAGATATATATAATATAATCCTTACGGACCTATATTAATAGAATTGGACTTCACTTAGAAGAAAGGTAAATTCAGGGGTAAGAAGTAGTAAGGGGATAGAAAAGTAATGAAATGCTATAGTTATAGTAAACCGGGCTATATCGCTAAAGACTACAGGTTAAAAAATATGGTGAAACGACTACAGTTAAATGTATTAGAGAGAATACTAATTAAGACGACTAGACCTCTAAGGGATTAACCAGAGGATAAATATGGTAATAAAGAGCTAGATATAATCATAGAAGATTTACTAGTACTCGTCGATTATCTAATAGATAAGAATATTAAAGAACTCCAGATTAGAGAATAAGAGCTATATAAAGAAATCGCAGTAAAATAAAGAAATATCGGAAGAATTAAAGGCCGACTCAAGCGAATTTATAAGTAACTCAAGGAATTAGGTTCTAATAATAATAGTAACGGTGGTTAGGCTTAGAAGGAACATCCTAAGTAAGGCCGAGAAAATAATAATTTAGATTAGGAAGACCTTAGTTATAAACCTAAGAAGGGCAAGGACAAGCTCCTTAAAGAATCTCGTACCTCCACGTCAAGAAATCCACAGATAAAACTCGAGGAAAGAATGGAATTTTACCAAGAAAAGGTTTCGGACGGACTCCTTTAGAAGGAATTCCGAAATGATTTATAACACCTATAGTATAAAGTAATACACTAGACGGCTTACGCCGACGTATAATGCCTAATATATAACTAAGTAAAGAGAAACTTAGGAAAAGTAATTAGGATACGTATATATGGAAAGATTTAGACTAGTTACTATAATAAGAGCTGTAACTAGCACCTAGTAACTAAAAGGAAACGCATATAGTTCCTAAATCATAACTAAAGATAGTATAGTAGTCTCTATAAACACCTGAAGTATGATAAGGATACTATAGAGTGCTACTTAATAGAATAGTACGCATGTTTTCACGACGAGTATGAGAAATATATACGATAAAAGAAAATTACCGGATTCCTCCCCGACTTAGGAAAAGAGTAATCCCTTGTACTAAGGGGAAGTATAAGGAGATTAATATCCTAATCCCTAAAATATAATAGTTAGGTCTAATAGACTATATAATACACGTAAATATACCGGTTAGAATAGATAGTTAGAGAACTATAGTAATAATAGATTCTAGAGTATCTAGGAATTTTATCTCTAAAGCGTTAGTACGGTTAGTAGGCCTACTAATACGGAAGAAGAAGGATCTATATAGTTTATAGATAGCCGACGGGTTAGAACTATTAATAGGAAATATAATTAAGGAGATAACCTTATTACCGTTTATAATTCAGCGCTACTACGAGGAGATTTCCTTCGATATAATTAGGATGGCTACTTATTATATTATTTTAGGAATACCTTAGTTAAAGAAGTATAATCTAGTAATTAACTAGAGAATAAAAGTACTTAAGTTTAAGCGAACTAGTAATATCGCTAGATTCTACCCTACACGCCGATAGTAGACGATAGTAGATAAGAAACCGAACCGAAGGACGGTTGAAGTATATATTACTTTAGTTTTAAATAAGGATAGCCTTAAAAGAAAAGGATCCGACTTAACAGGTACTAGCGAAGGTTAGTAGGGCTATAAAGTTAGAGTTCTTAGAGTAACTAATAGTACTCCTAACATCTTATAAGAGTATTAAGGATAGAAACGCCTCTTTATAAAAGAGATAATAGTAAAAGCTCTGCCTAAATACTAACCTTAGGATTATAAGATCGAACTCAAACTAGGGAAGGAACTAATATTTAGACTAATTTATACGTTATCTAAAAAGAAACTCTTAGTACTACGCAGGTACTTAGATAAGAACCTAAAAAAGGGATTTATTCGAGAATCTAAATCACTAGTAGGGTATCTAATACTCTTTATAAAAAAGAAAGACGGATTACTACAGCTATACGTAGACTATTAGAAGTTAAATAATATAATAATTAAAAATCGTTATCCGCTACCTAATATTAGCGAGTTATAAGACCGGCTAGCTAAGGTAAAGATCTTTATAAAGTTAGATCTTAGAGGAGCGTATAACTTAATTTAAATAAAAGAAGGAGACGAGTAGGAAATAGTATTTAGGACTTGATATAGATATTACGAGTACCTAGTTATACCGTTTAGCCTTACTAACGTACTAGTAACCTGCTAAGTACTAGTTAATAATATTATACGGGCCTATTTAGATTAGATAGTAATCGTATACCTTAATAATATATTAATCTACTTAGAAACTCTTAAGGAATATATCCCTTATATACAGGATATATTAATATATCTATTATAAGCGGGACTCCTCTTAAAGCTAGAGAAGTACGAGTTTTATAAGACCTTAGTTAAGTTCTTAGGGTTTATAGTAATAACTAAAGGAGTTCGTATAAGTCCTAAAAAGATTTAGGCTATATAGGACTAGCCTATACTACACGATATTAAATTAGTATAAGGATTCTTAGGATTCGCTAACTTTAATAGATGTTTTATAGAAGGCTACTCTAAGAAGGCCTTGCTACTAACCGAAATTACTAGGAAAGACACGGGATTTTAATAGGATACTAACTAAAAGAAAGTATTTACCGAACTAAAGTAAGCTTATATAGATCTACTAGTACTTTATACGTTTCGTAACGGAGAGCTAGTACATATTAAAACGGATGCTTCGGACCTTATAATTAGAGCCTGCTTATATTAATAGAGTAATAGTAAGTAGTATCTAGTAGCTTACTACTCGAGAAAAATAATAGTAGTAGAATAGAACTATAATATACACGATAAGGAACTTTTAGTAATTATCTATACTTTATAGTATTAGAGAGTATATACTAAAAGTTATTCTAAACTTACTATCTTCACTAATTATAAGAACTTAGTCGGATTTATAATAATAAAAGAATTAAATCGACGATAGGTTAGATAGGCTAAGCTACTTAGATAATATAAATTTAAAATTTAGTATACCCTAGGAAAAGATAATGGAAGAGTAGACGCTTTAAGTAGATGATCTAACTATATATAAACGAAAGACGTTATAATATAACCTATCTTAAAATAAAAAGGCGATGGATTATTAACGCTAACTAGATATTTAGTAACGACTATACGCGTTATAATATATATAGTTCTAGATCTTAAGGAAGTATATATTAGAGACACCTTAGCTAGTAAGCTTAGGAAATAATAGCCTAACCGAGACCTATTATTATATAAGTAAAAGTTATACTTACTACCTAAGGCGGTTAAAGGAGTAATTAGAAATCACTACGATAATCCTCTATTAGGATATCTAGGAGTTTCTAAAATATTAGAACTTATCTAAAGGCTTTATACTACGCCAAATCTACGAGTATTAGTCGAGTAGTATATTAAGGAATATATATGTTACTAGTAGAATAAGTCTATAAGATATATTAAATACGGATAAATATAGTTTACCGAAGTTCTAGATATACTATAAAAAGATGTTATAATAGACTTTATCATGAAACTACCTCGGTTAGTTAACTTAGTAACTAATAATAAGTATAATTTAATAATAGTTATTATAGATAAACTTACTAAGTATACTATTATAATTCTATATAAAGAAACCTATAACGCTACTTAGCTCGGTTTCATTTTATTAGATAGACTCGTTAGAGATTATAACGTACCGGAATTAATTACATTAGATAGAGATAAGCTCTTTACCTTAAGCTATTAGAAGACCTTAATCGCCTTAATTAAAACTAAACTACGAATATTAATAGCGTATTATTTATAGATAGATAGATAGATAGAACGTATAAATTAAATAATAGAAGTGTACCTTAGATACTACGTTAATAAAAGGTAAAATAATTAGGTTTTACTACTCCTAATAGTATAATTAGCATATAATAATAAAAGGTCGGATATTATAAAGCTTTTACTATTCTTTATAAACTATAAAAGATATGCGAACTTATTCCTAGATCTAAGGCAAGGACTAGATACCGAAAAAGTATTAGTACTAGTATCTAATATAAAAGACCTTTATAAGGATATATAAGGCGAAATCCGTAGACGAAATACCTTTATAGAAAAAACGGCTAATAAGAAAAGGAAAAATAGCCCTTAGCTAAAGAAGGGGGATAGAGTATACCTCCTTATAAAGAATCTAAAGAGTATAAGACTAAGCAAGAAACTAGACTACGTTAAAGTCGGACCATTTTTAGTAACTAGAGAAAAAGGACCTATTAATTATAAGTTATAGCTCCTACTTAACGTGAAAATCTACCTAGTATTTTATATCTTAATACTAGAGTAAGCGGACCCTAATACCCCCTTATAAGAAACCTTTTACTTTAAAGTAGAAGAAGAAGACGAGTTCGAGGCCGAGAAAATCCTAGTATAAAAGGATTAGACCTATCTCGTCAAGTGGAAAGGATACGAGGATTCTAAAAATACCTGGGAACTAGTTACGAACCTCACGAACTGTTAAGAACTCCTCTAACGGTATTATTAAACCTAGAAACACCCTAAGCGATCTACTCGAGAGCTCTAGGCGAGAGAGTTCTAGAACCTTTAAACTCTAAGAAAGTAGGACACTTAGTAAGTGCCTTTTCAACTTTACTAACCTTTTTAAGTTCTTCTAAACGTTCTAACTCCTTAATATCGTCAAGACCCTTATTAAATATCCGTTATTCCCGCTCCTTTAGGAAACGCTTCTACTAACGAAGATGTTTTAATTTCATTTATTTTTAACGAGTAACTTTATTACTCTAGCGGGTAGCTTTATTAGCGGCTTCCTACGCTACCTCTATCTCTACCTCCTTATACTCCAGCTTCTCTATAGCCTTATTAATACTAGAGAAGTGGATAATAGGTACCGCCGGCTCGTATTATTTTCCGAGCCGAATATATTCCGCGTACCTCCGAGAGAGAGAAGATATACGACACTCCTTTTAAGACCTTACGTATTATAAACACGATACTATTATAATTACTCCCTTATAAGCCACTCGATCTAATAGTTTAATACGGCGTTATTATAAACGAGATGATATAAAGACTTATTAGACCTTTAGGACAAAGGTTTAGGGAAGGAGGGGTAATATTACGCCCTTGGTACGCGAGCCTTAGCAGACGTTATAAGCGCTTACTAAAGTCGAATATACCTTAGTATAGCGAGTCGAGCGATCGCTTGACGGGATTACTCTAGTTAATACTAGTCGATTACGAGCGATTAATACGAGTATAGATTTCCTATATCTATATAAATGGCGTTACTTTCCCTTTAAGTAGGAGCTTTATACTTAACTTATATTATCTACTAGACTAATCTCCTAGATACTAAATATAATTCTATACTAGACTAGTTTAGTATAAAGCCTACTTACCTTCTCTTTAACACTCCTCTCTACGAGATCTACCTACCGATCCCTAATAACCTCTATAAGTTACGGGTCGTAATATTAAAGTACTAATATAAATATTATATCTACTAGCCTAGTATACTATTTATCTCTTAAGCTCTACTTATTATTAGAAGTTAGCTTTAAAGGCTTATTAATAAGAACTATTAACTACTATAAGATAATTCTTTACTATTAGATTTAGTTAAGGATTATTATTATAAGGATATTAAGAGATATTTACTATTTTATTACCCTTAAATTAAAGTAAATAAATACTTCTAGTAAGATAGAATATCTAAGTCTTATTCTAGGAATCTTATAACTATATTTAGTAAACGTAATAATTTTAGTTTATAAGTTAAAAATTATAGTAGGAGATTTATTAGTTAAAGAGCCTATCTAAGAAGTTATTAATCTTAAACTTATATTCTATAAAGATTATAACTTACTAATATATCTTAAGTTAGTAATAAGTGTTATAAATAAGCTTATAAAAAAAGATAATAATAATTTAAATATATTTAATAGTTCTAAGTTAGGTAATAAACTATTAGATATAAAAGAAGATTTACTTACTTTAAAGAAGGTAAAGAAGTATTTTTAATAGGTTCTTAGTAAGATTAAAAACTACTAGGATATCTACTTCCCCCCTCCTATTAAGATATCCGCTCTAATAGAGTTATTTATAAGAGTGTATTATTAGAATTATTATTAATTAAAGACCTTAATACCTTACTAATTATAATTAGTCGTCTAGGTTAGTCTATTAATACTTTTAGTATATTAGGTACTCTAGGTTACCTTTAGATTAGTATAAGGATAGTCTATCTAAATTAATATATAGTACGCCTATTAATTAATAGTAAAGTCTTACCTTATATATTAGAAGAATAGGTATAATTAGTTAGCCTTATACTAGGACCTCTTATACTTATAGAAGTAGCCTATTATAAAGTCCTTTACTTATTCTACTATTATAGATATCTTAATAGTACTAACTTAAAAGATCTATTTTATATAGATTTAATTACTTATTATATTTATATTAAGCCTAGTATAAGACCTTCTTCTAATACTATTTAGAAACGCTAGCCCGCTTATACTAAGTAGTAGCTTTAAAAGATTATATAAGATAGCTTTAAGAGAGGTATCTATAAGCTTACTAAACTAGTAAATATTTAATTATTAGAATAGAATACTTGTATAGTAATAGTAGATAAAGTAGATAATCCTACTCTAGAAGATAAACTATAGATAACTCTAGACTATTTTTAAGTAGATAAGCTTTTACTTAGTACTTATATAAAGTTATCTTTAAAGGTTTATAATAATCTATTAGATTCTAGGTATAAATATCTATTTATAGTAGACTTTAAATATATATATTTAACTATTCCTTTATATCCTAATAATTAGTATTTCTTCTTATTTACTATATTAGGTATTAGCTAGGTATAACCTACCCGTATATAGTAAGGCTTAAAATCGGCTAGTTTTATAATAATAGAGTTAGTATATTATACTTTTAATACCTTACCTTATCTAATAAAAGAGCCTTTATTATTATATTTAACTAATCTAATAGATCTCCCTATTATAATATTTTATATAGATAATTTCTTTAGTAGATTCTAGGACTTTAAGGAGTAGTACTAGTTCTTATAGTATTATTTCTTACCTTAAATTAAATAGGTAAGACTTCGCCTATTATTTAAGAAGTTAAAGCTATTTAAGGCTAAGATTAAGGTCCTTAGTATTATATATGCTATTAGTAGTTTAGTATATATTTTAGAAGATTATATAAAGCGTATAGCTAGGTAGCTTATTCCCTTAGATTAGTCTAGAGTATATAGCTTTCTAGGAGCTATTAATATTACTAGAAGATATATTAAAAACTTTTCTAAGTTATCTAGGCCTCTTAATAGACTAATAGGTAAAGTTAAATAGTATTAAGATATATTAGAGTAACTCTTATTTAAAATTATCTAAATTAAAAGATTTATAAGATTAAGTATATATAGGATTAACCTTACTATTATTATCTATTTTTATATTAATATATTAGGCTTTAAAGCGGGTTTTATTATTACTTAATTCTAGGATCCTACTTTTATAGATATATTAAGTAAGTAGCTTATAGAAGTACCTATTATTTATAATTTATTTACTTTACCTCTTATAAGATAAAGATATCTAATATATAAAAGGGAGCTTTATACTATTATAATATTTATTAAGAAATATAACTATTTATATAAATACCTATTTCTTCTAGCTATTATTTATATAAATTATAAACTACTTACCTACTTCCTTAGTTTAGATTTATATAAAGATATCTATAATTATTAGGTAGACTAGCTATAATACCTTAATATTAAAATTAAGTATATCCTAGGATATTATAATAAGGATACTAATAGATTATTAAGGACTTTATTTAATACTAATAATTACTTCTTAAGTAAATAGATTAGTCTTATATAGGAAGAACTTAATAATTAGGGCCCTTTATAAGTATAGAAGAATAGTAAAGGGGGGTTTAAAGTACTCCTTACCTTATTAGATCCTTTATATTAGTCTAAAGTATATAAGTATAATACTATTAATAGCCTATCTATATTCTACCTTAAGGTAATTATAAATAGTACTAATATTACTTTATAAAAAGTTACTTACAGGAGCTCTATATAATTTAGTAAGATCTATAAATACTTATTAAGTAATAGTATAAAAGTACCTTTACCTAGGTTATTATAAAAGGCTTTTAATTACTAAGTAGTAGGTAATATCTTATAGATCTACTAAAGTAATTATTATTTACCTTATATTCTTAAGTAAAAAGTCTTATTAGCTCTTATAAAAGTATATAATTAGTCTAGTTATTAGGTAAGAATAGGAATAATAGCTTATATTTAAAGTAAATACTATTAGCCTAGTTAATCTTAAGATATTAATAAATATATTACTAGTTACTTAGACTATATAAGGTATAGCCTAGCTACTTAATAATAACTATTAAACCTAGTCCTTATTATATATCTATTTTAATTAATAGGGATAGATTTTATAAGTCCTTTAGAAATTACAAAAGTAAGATATAAATATATTCTTAATCTAATTTACTACTTTAATAGGTTTATTATTCTATTTACTTACTACTCCGCGAATATAAAAGATATAATATAGTATTTATATCTAGCCTTTACTATATATTATCCGCCTTAAGTATTCTATTATAATAGAGGTTAATACTTTAATAATATAAAGCTTTATAAGTTTTTATATACTTAAAGTATTACTATTAAGTATAGTCCTTTAAGTACCTTAAATAGTATAGGTATAATTAAGATATTAAATAAGCTAGTAGAAGAAGTCTTATATAAAGATTATTTAGATTTAGACTAAGATATTTAGATTTTATAAGTAGCTAGATTAGTTAATTCTTATATTATTAACTACCTTAAATTATTACCTACTATTATAGTCTTTAACCCCGCCTAAGAGATAATAGCTACTACTACTACTTTACTTAGATTACCTAGATATAATATTATTAGTTAGTATAATAACCTTATAAATCTATTAATATATATATCTACTATTTAAACTTATTTAAGGTATAAAGTAGAGCTATATAATATAGTAAGGGAAATAATATATAAAGTATATAAGGTAGAGGCTATTAAGTATAATAAGGGAGTATAACTAATACCCTATTATATTAAGGACCTTATTATAGTCTATTAAAAGAATATAAAGAAGCTAGAATCTTATTTATATAAACTATTTAAAATAATTAGATATAGTAGATTATATAAGAAGTCTTTTAAGATATAATAGTAAAATATAAGAAAGATCTAAGGTACTTTTTATAATAATTATCTTAAGATATATATATCTTATTATAACTACTTTATACGAATATTTAATTAATCTATAATATTATAGCTATAGTAATAAACTATTTATTATCCTAGATAATAATAAGGTTAATCTAATTTTAATTTAAGTACTATCTAATTCATTTACTTTAAAAAGATAAGTATAAATAGAAGGAGTAGCTAATAGCTCTAACTACTTATATTAGCCCTAATATATATATCTTAGTTTATAAGAATTAATAATAATATAATCTAATATAATATACTCTAGGCGAGCTAATAATATAGAACCGTTATATTAATTCTTCTTAATAGGAGCCTAGCTTATAATCTTATTAATTAGGGCCTAAGGACTTATAATACCTAAGATATAGTATAATATAAACCTACTTAAGAAATAGCTAGTATACTATCTTTATTACCTATATACTAAGGATATTATAACTCTAAAGATCTAGATACTATTAACCCTAAGATAGCTTAATAACTATTTAATTAAATAGCTATCTTTAAGGCTAAAGTAGTAGAGTCCTAATATAATACTATTAATACGGCCTTATAAAGGGGAAGAGGCCTAATAGATCTATTAGAGCTTATTATAAGGCGTAGTATAGCCTCTTCTATATATATACCTCTAATAGGAGCTATAATAGTAGTAATAATAATAAATTAGGACTATAAAAGAGTAAAATATAATAAACCCCTAATATTTACTAGCCCTCTAATAGATATTTATTTATAGATTATTAATTATAATAACTTCTTTAACTTATAAATTATTAAGGGCTTTAATACTTAAGCGTTTATAGTATATACCTACCTTAGACCTAAAATTAGAATAAGGATATAACTTATAAGACTATTAGGCCTCTAAGAAACCTTTAAAGACTAAGATAAGTTATAAGTATAACTATTAAAGAATTACTCTATTAGGGATATTAGATTAAATATAGAGTTAAAAATAGACTATATATATATAGGAAATAGAGAGTTAATATAAAACTTATTAATAGATTTAAGACCCTAGTAATAGACTTATTATAAAATAATTTAGTAATTTATTATACCTTTAAGAAAAAGCTATTAGCTAAAATCCTAGATTATATCTACTAGTTATAATAGTAACTATTAGATATATTTATAGGATTTAAGACTATAATATAATAAGCTAAAAATTATATTAGATTTAAGAAGTAGACCCTAGAAGATTATAAGGAGGTAGAATAGGGTTAATAAAAAAGGGTATAATTTACTAATAACTATCTTAATAAGGAAGGTAGAGGACGCTCTCCCTTATATAATAAATTAAATAATATAAACTTTAAACTATTAGAGTTAAATAGTAAGAAGAGGGCTAATATTTATAATAACTATTAGAAGGCTTAAAGGAATTAAGGGGTATATATATATTATAAGTAGAAGAAATATTAGGTTAAAGACTATACTAATAGACCTATTAATTACCCCTATCTAAAAAATAATTACTTATAATACCTAAGATAGTGTTATAAGTTATACTAGTCTTAGAGAAGGGCCTTATAACCTAGGAATTAGCCCCTTTAAGGTAGGTAAGGTATAACTTAGAGTATTAGTTATAAAAGCTATAATATACCCTTAAAAAGGAGTTCCTACGCCTTATTTTATTAGATATATTTAATAAGGTCTATAATAAGGACTATATCTTAATACTTATATAAATATAAAAAAACTATTCTAACTTATACTATTAATATATAAAATTAATCCTATAAGCTTTAATTAATTATAAAGTCACGGCGAATTTTATTAATTAAGACTAGGTCTAAATATTAGGCCTTATACCTTTAAATACTAAGGTAGTAAGGGTAGTTAATATAAATAGAAGGATAATTAGTCCTACCTTATTATAAGTACTATTTTATATTAAAATTAGCGCTTTAAGTAGTTACTACTCTTATTATACTTTTAGAGCTATACTTATATAAGGTTATTAGATAGTTTTAAGCCTATTATAACTTTAATAAATTAATCCTATTATAGATTAGACTAAGGGAAAGGTTAGTATACTTAATAATATTAAGGTATTAGATTAAATAGACTTTAATAATAAGGTAGAGGGGGAGATTATTTATACTTATTACTTTATAATTAAGGAAGCTAACTAATTACCCCTAAGGGTCTTACTAGTAAAGTACTTAGAATACTTAGATATTTTTAATAAGGAGGTAGGAAGTAAGTTACTACCCTATTATAATAAACTTAATTATACTATTAACCTTTAACTAGGAATTATACTACCTTTTAACCTACTTTATAATCTATTAGAGACTAAGTTAGATGTTTTAAAGGTATATATTAAATAGAATCTTAAATTAGGTTTTATTAGGCGCTTAAAATTAATAGCTAGGGTATTAATCCTATTTATAAAGAAAAAGGACGGAGGCTTATATCTTTATATAGATTACTAAGGCCTTAATATAATAATAGTAAGAGATTAATATCTAATCCCTTTAATCTTAAATATTCTAGACTAATTAAGAAGAGCTAATATATATATATAAATCGACTTATAAGGGGCTTATAATCTAATTTAAGTAAAAGAAGGTAATAAATAGAAAATAGCTTTCTATACTTATTATAAGCTATTTAAATACTATTTTATACCTTTTAAGCTAGCTAATACCCCTTTAATATTCTAATTATATATTAATAAGGTACTATTATACCTTATAGATATTATAGTTATTATATATCTTAGTAATATCCTTATCTACTCTAATAACCCTACTAATTATAACTATTATATTAAGGAGGTTTTAATAGTATTAAGAAAGTACGGTCTATTTATTAAGCTAGAAGAATATAAATTTAGTATTAATATTATAGAGTTCCTAGGGTTTACTATTAGCCTTAAAGGTATTATAATAGACCTAATATAAGTCTTAACTATTATAGATTAGCCTACTCTTATAACTATAAAATAAGTCTAATCCTTCTTAGAATTTTATAACTTCTATTATTAATTTATTAAGGAATATAATTAAATTATAAGAGATCTAATAGAGTTAATAAAGCTAATAGTTACTTTTTAATAGTTATAGTAGGTTAAATTAGTATTTAAAGAGCTTAAAGAGGTATTTACTAAGGTACTACTATTAGTATATTATAATCTTAATCTACCTTTATAAATAGAAATAGATATAAGTATATATATACTATTAGGGGTATATTCTTAAAGAAAGGATAATACTTATATCTATCTAATTATATCTTATAACTATAAATTTAACCTAGTTAAAATAAATTATAATACCCTAGATTAGGAATTATTAGCTATTATTATATCCTTTTAAGTATAATAGAAATACTTTAAAGGAGTCTAATATTATATTATAATTATTATAAACTATTATAACCTTAAACTATTCTTTACTACTAAGACGCTAAGTTAATACTAGGCCTATTAGGCGGAGTTTCTTTTAGTATTTAACTTTAAAATCTAATACTAGCCTAGAAAGAGGAACCCCGCTAATATACCCTCCTAGAGGGCTAATTATAATAAGCCTTATACTACTTATATTATAATCCCTTTCTTTAAGTTAGCGCTTATAATTATTAAAGAAGGGTGGGATATAGCCTACTAGGTAATAATAGACCTAAAATTAATAAAATAGGAAGATAACTAGGCTACTAGCTGGAAAGATATAGGATATCCTACGGGATATCCTATATAGGATAGTATAGGACTGTAGGATAGGATAGGTAAATTAGGTCTTAATACTATATCTTTATAACGGTATAGGACGGGAATAGGATGGGATTTTTTAGCGGGATAGGATTTTCGTGGGACTACTTTATAGGATAGGATATTTATAAGATATCCTATAATTAGTAAGTATATAACGTAGTATTTTTAAAAAAAATATTTTTAAAATCTTCTCTATCTAGAAAGTTATAACTAGAAAGATAACTAGAAAGCTAATATTTACCTTTCTAGTTAGCTTTCTAGTTATAGCATTCTATATAATAATAATCCTAGAGTATTTTTAAGAAGTCCTACTATTAGTAAGTATATAATATAATATTTTTTAAAAATATTCTAGAATTATTATTATATAGAATGCTATAACTAGAAAGCTAACTAGAAAGGTAAATATTAGCTTTCTAGTTATCTTTCTAGTTATAACTTTCTAGATAGAGAAGATTTTAAAAATATTATTTTAAAAAATACTACGTTATATACTTACTAATTATAGGATATCCTATAAATATCCTATCCTATAAAGTAGTCCTACGAAAATCCTATCCTGTAGGATTATCCCACGAAAACCTATACTATCCTAGAACGGGATAGGACTAAAATAGCTAATCCTATACTATAGTACGGTATAGTAGGCGAGACTAATATCCTATACCATCCCATATCTTTCCGGCTAGTAAACTAGGCTAAGAAGCTATTATAAGTATTTACTTATTATTACTATTATTAATAGTACTATTTACCTAATACGCCTTCCTTATAAAAGGCTTCTATACTCTATATACTTAGGTAGGTTTCTTACTATATAGAGAATATATCTTCTTTCTATATTATAAATTAGTTATAATATATAGTAGTAATACTATAGATCTTATTCTAATATTACTAAGTACTATAATTATATTAATAAGAACTACTAGCTTTAGTAGTACTAGCCTTATAGTACTAGTCCTTAATAGCCTTCTACTTCCTACTATTATATCCCCGCTATTAGATAAAGGCTACTAGTCTATTAGCTCCCAAGCTAAGTCTATTAGCTATTAAAGTAAATAACGAGGTATTAAGGCCCTTATTACTAGAAATACTATATCTAGGTATATTTACTTATTCCTTACCTTTATAATCCCTTACTATTACCTTTACTACTACTCTAAAGTAAAAGGTAACGTCTCTACTTACTATTACCTCTACCTCTCTAGTAGTATATAATTAATAAGCTAGCTTCTAATCTAGTACTCCTTAATTAAGTAATCTATTAATTATATAAGATTAATTTATTCCTTAAGAGTAGTAGCCCTACTACTAATAAGCTTATAGTAAAGTCTTAGAGAGTACTTAAGTTCTTTATTATATATTACCTATAGCTAGAAGACTTACCTCCTAACCCTAAAAATAATAATACCCTAGAATTATCTACTATATCTACTACTTTATAACGTACTAGGTAAGTATTATTACCTACTATTATAGTACGCTTCCTATCTAAGTAGGTAGTTAATAAATATAGATTTAATATTAATATATAAGTCTAGCGTATTAAGCTTAAGAGGGTAAATATTATCCTAGTAAGCTTTAAACCTACCCTAATACCCCTACTATCTAAGACGCTAACGCTAGTACTAAATATAACTACTACTACCTTCTTAGAGGCCTAGCGAACTAAAATAGCTAGTATTATTACCTAAGCTATATATATATTTAATTAGATATAACTAGGTAATCTATAATATACTATAATAAGACCTTAATAAGGACCTTATTCCGCCTCTACCTTTAAGCTCTAGGATATAGGATACTTTAATCCTAACTTATAGGTAATACCTATTAAAGTAAAAGATAATTATAATATTTATTATAATATCTTTAATTTTACTAACTACCTCTAAGTTAAGGTAGCTAATATAGATCCTACTATCTTAAAGTAGAATATAAATTCCTATTTACTTAGTACTACTAATAAGTAGTATACTAACTAGCTTAATAAACTCAGCTACTCTAGCTTATATAATAATCCTAACGGTATTAATTAATAGTATAAGAGTCTTAAAGTAAGATTCTATAACTCCCTAGGTAAGTTACTAGCTTTACTTAAATCTATCTAATATATAATTAAAGATATAAGAAATTATTATAATCTAGCTAACTATATTAATATATTTATTCTTAATAGTAAAAACGCTAGCTTTACCTTTATAACGGAGGTATAAGTTAGGTTAGTATATGAATATATAAATAGAGAATTATAATAGACTTTACCTTATCTAACTAAGAAGTCTACTATTAGTAGCCTTCTTATAAAGCTTTATTATAAGAAAGATATCTAGTTTAATATATATAAGAAGCCTTCTATAGATATAATAAGGTTCTTATTATAAGTAAAATAGCTATAAACTAGTAAATAAGGTTAGTAGAATTCTAATTTTAATTATCCTCCTTTTAATTTAAATCTATATTAGTAGAATAGCTAGTATAGTAATAATTTTAGACCTTATAGTAACCTATTAAATCCTTATAGAAATAGGCTATTTAATAATCCTTTCTATAACTTATAGAACTATAGTAATAATAAATAATAGTAACTATAAAATATCTAAGTAAGGATTTTACTTAGAGGTTACTAATAGTTATAAATTACTAGCGGAAATATAAATATAATAGCTAGGATATAATAGAATAATATTAATAATAAGAATCCCTACTATAAGCTACCTTTTTAGAATAAGCCTTTCTAAGTAAACGCTCTACGTCCTTATAATAACTAGGCCTACTAGGTAAGTGCTAAAGATAAAGAGGAGGATAATAATAATAATAAGGTCCTTAATAATTAAGTATAATATAATACTTATAAGAAGGGGTACTATTAAGGTATTAATTAGTCTTAGGTAGATTAATAAGTAGACTAAGACTAATCTCTACTAGAGCCTTTAAGCTCTACTACTATTAATAAATTAAGTATTAATAATATAATAGAAAACTACTTTATAAATCTAAAGTTACCTAAACTAATATATTATACTTATACCTTAATATTTAAATTAAATAATACCTTATATAGGTATATCTAATCTAGTTATACCTTAAAGGCGAAGCCTTCTATAACCCCTACCTTCTCTAATAAGGTAGATAAATTAGGTATATTATCTATAGTTATCTACTCTAATTCTAAGGATATTACTATTAAAGGCTATAGCTTCTAGAGGTATTACTATATTATAGTCCCTATTATATTTTCTACTAGAGGAGATAAATACTATATCTACGTAGATACTAGTACTTAAGTAAGTCTTATTAACTAAGACTTCTTACTTATAATATTTCCTACGGCGTTAATAGAAAAGATACCTACTCTTATAACTATAAGGGGTATTAGTAATAAGAAATATAATACTAGTAAATTTACTAAAATCTTAATATTCTTTAAAAGCCTTAACGGAGTAGTTACTTTAATAGAATATAAATTCTATATTATAGACGACTTATTAGCTAAAGTACTTATTATAATAGATATTTTAAAACTAAAGCGAATAGTTATTAACTTTAAGGATAACTTAATAAAAATTAGATCCTATTAGAATATAAGAATACCTATTATAGTTATTAGTTAAGGTCCTTAAATTAGTACCTCTGTATTTACTAAGGTATATATTATAATTCCACCTTATAATAATTTTATAATATTAATTTCTAGTTCCTAATAATATTTATTAAAATTACCTTAGAACTAGGATTTTATTTTTAAATCTAACTCTTTAAATAAGCTATTATTATATACTTATATTATTAACGCGTTAATATCTTATATATTTATTTATAATAATACTAATAACCCTATTATACTTATATATAACTAGGCCCTTAGTAAGGTTATAGAATATAAATTAGCGGGTTATTTTCCTATTAACTCTAATAATAAGGCCCTTATAAGTAAACCTCCTACTAAGATAACTAGATAGATAAGGTTTAGTATATAAAGTTTACTTACTACTATAATAGCCTTTATAGTAGTACTATCCCCCTAAGTAATTATAGTAAGTCCTTAAGTAGCTATAAAGGCTTAAGTAAATAAGGCCCTTAATATATTACCCCTAGTTAAGATATACTATCCTACTAGTATTATACCCTAGGTAGCTACCTTAATTACTACCGTACTTAATAAATTTCCTAACTTATAAAAAGATACTAGTAATATTAGTAGTATTCCTAAGTTATAGTATATAGAAATCCCCTTACTTAATAATTAAGAAGACTTATATAAGCTAGGTTAAGTACGCGTATACCCTCTTAATTAGAGGGATAAGGAAGTAATTAATATAGAATTTAATAAGCTTTATTCTTAGGGACAGCTAGAGTAGATAAATATATCTATACTATTCTCCTTCCCCTACTTTATTATTTAGAAAAACACGCCTAATAGCCTTAAAGGCTAAGTCGTTATTAATATTAGGGTATTAAATAAAATTATAATACTAGATACTTACCTTATTCCTCTTTAATTAGAAATTCTTACCTTACTATAAAACGCTTTATATATTTTAACTATTAATATAGTAAGCTTTATCTACTAATAGTAGGTAAAGTAAGACTATAGGTATTATCTTATAATAGCCTCTTATAGAGGCTAGGAAATATTTAATATACTTATAATAGGTTTTAGAAACTCTCTAGTATATATCTAATATATAATAGATATAATACTTTAGGAGTTTTAATATTTCTACTATATATATATAGATAATATAGTAATTTTCTTTATATTATTAGATAAATATCTTAAGTACCTTTATAAAGTCTTTAATAAACTAGATAAGTATAATATATACCTATCTCCTAAAAGGTTATTTCTTAGATACTCCTCTATCTAGTTACTTAAGTAAAGGGTTAATACGCTTAGTTTATTAATAGTAACTAAGAAACTTATAATAATTATTATACTTATATTCCTAGATACCCTAGATTAACTTAAGAAATACCTTAATATAATAGGTTATAATAGGTAGTATATAATATTTTATACTACTATTATAAAGCCTTTACTATAGTATAAGACTTTACTTATAAAGTTAATTAGCGTTAGAGGTAATATATATAAAAAGATAGCTAGTAGACTAAAGGTCCTAGTCCCTACTCCTAAGGAATTAAATACCTTTTACTATCTATAAAAGCTTTTTACCTCCCTAAGTATCCTTTACTACTTTAATAAGTAGTATTAACTATTTATTAGCCTAGATATAAGTAAGAAATTTAGTTTTAGAGCTATTATCTACTATACTATTAAGGATACTTATAAATAAGGCCCTTCTTCTATAACTATAATAGTAGATTTACCTAAGTTCCTTAAGTAAAAATCTTAGTAACCTATCTTATTTCTTAGTTATTTACTTACTAATACTAAGACTAGGTATTAGCCTACTAAACTTAAAGTTATAAGGTTAGTATAAGTTATTAAGAAGGTCTATTATATAATTAAAGCGATGTAAAAGCCTACTATAATTATTTATATAAATTACTTAGCTACGGTATTAATAGTAAGGTAGATAAGTCTAAATATAGTATTAATTAAAAAACTTAATCTCCGCCTTATTAGAGTATTAGAATATCTCTAATAGTTTTACTTAAATATTTATTATAAACTAGATAAAGTAAATATAATACCTAATACCTTATTAAGGCTAGTAAGTTATAAATATTATTTATAATAAGATATAGAAGGCGAGTTAGATACCTTATTTATAAAATACTTCCTAGTTAGCTTAGTAGAAATAAGTAAACCCTTTTATAATTAACTTATTACTAGCTATTAGGAGCCTTAGTAGGTAAGGGTTATTTAAATAGTTAAGTAAAATAAGGACCTTAGTAATAATACTATAACTTTAGTATACGAGCTTATTAGTTAGTTTTTATATTTTAAAGATAATAAATAAGGGCTACGTCTATATATTCCTTCTACTATAAAAGTAGAAGTATTTAAGCTTATATATAATAAATTAGGATACCTAGGCTACGCCCGTACTTATAAAAGGCTAACGGAGGGTTTATATATTTATAACTTATCTAAAAAGCTTTATAAATTTATCTACTATTACCCTTAATACTAGTATAACTAGACGCCGCGCTATATATTATATAAATTAATATAACCTATCCTAATACCTTCGCGTCTATTCTATATAATTACTATTAACTTTATCCTAGTACTTCCCTTAACTATAGAAGGCTTTAATTATATATTAATAGTTATATATAAGTTCTTTAAGGTAATTACCCTTATTCTAGGTAAGGTAACCTAGATAGTAAAGGGTTAGGTAGTAAGGTTACTTAATAGATTAGTAGAAATTAATTAGGGTTTACCCTTAAGTAATAATTTTAGATTATAATTAGAAATTCGTTATATAGCTTTAGTAGAGTATCTTCTATTACTTAAAGGTTAATTTACTTTACTTAGCTACCTAGTACCCTTAGACTAATAGTTAGTTAGAATAATTAAACTAAACTACTAAAATAGCCCTTTAATACTATATTACTACTATTAAATACACTTTCTTATAGCTATCTATTCTTTTAAGAATAATAGCTACGCTTAATAATTCTATAAAATATATATCTACGAATAAGATACCTACTAAAGTACTCTATAGATTTTAAACTAGGGAGGTATTAGATCTACTAAAGCTTAAGGTAGATTATATACTACTAGAGATTATAACTACCTTACTAATAAGGCCCTTATTACCTATTATAAAAGTAATGCTAGCGACTATAAAAGTACCCTAAGTACCCGTCTTTATAATAGAAAATTAACCTTCTTATATTAATATAAAAGACGCTATCGCTTTTACCTTACTTAGGATAAAGGACTATTATAACTTAAAGTATACGGTAGAATTCTTTAATATTAGTAAACTTATAAACCTATACTTATATAAGGGTTATAAGGTTCCTAGTATTATATTAAAGAAGCTTAGCTAATAGTATATTAGCCCCTTTAGGGTCCTTAATAGAGTAGGCTATCTTACTTATAAGTTAGAGTTACTAGATGTAATATATATTTACGACGTTATCTTAATAGCCTATCTTAAACCTACTACTAATCTAGTAGATAACTTATATTAACGCCGCTACCTACCTACCCCGCCTATTATCGTTAATAGAGACGTTAAATACGAAATTAAATAACTCTTATAAAAACGCCGTATTTATTATAGCCGCGGTTAATCCACCTAGTACCTAGCTAGATAGCTAGGTTATAGACTAGAAGATAACTAATAGATACTAGATTATCGCCTATTAAATACTCCGGAGCTTATCTAGGTATATAAGGAGGTAAATAGCCCTAAGGTAGAAGTTAAAGGATAATTTCTCGCCTTACTAGTTATCTCTTTCTTTTACTTAATATATATACTATTAGGATAATAGCTTTATTTATTATAGGTATTTATTATAGGTATTTACTTATTATTACTATTATTAATAGTACTATTTACCTAGCGCGCCTTCCTTATAAAAGGCTTCTATACTCTATATACTTAGGTAGGTTTCCTACTATATAGAGAATACATCTTCTTTCTATATTATAAATTAGTTATAATAGAAGCTCTTATAAACTATTCTTAAAGAAATCTTAGAAAAACTTAAGACTAATATTAAAGCTATTAGGGCTAAAGGATTAAGCTATAAATAGCTTTTAAGCCTTTTATATTTCTAAGGTAATTATTTCTACGTATCTAAGGATATAGATCTAAAGGTTTATATTATATAAAATTTCTATAATTCCCTAATAGTAGGCTACCTTAGTTATAATTAGACTATTTTAACTATCTACTATTAATTCTACTAGCTATTACTAAGTAATAATATAGGTAATTATATAAAAATATATAATACCTACTAAGGAACTAAAGCTTTAAAATACCTATTATATAAGGAATTAGTACCTATTCTAATTCCTAATATACTATAAAGATCTATTATAATAGACTTTATTATAAATCTCTTAAATAGTAAAAGCCCTATTAATAATATTACTTATAACTATATTATAATAATAATAGACTATTTTAGTAAGATATACTACTATATTATATATTATAAATCTATAACCTTTAAATAGTTTATAGTATTATTCTTATAAGATATATTTTAGTAATATAAGATACCTAATATAATTATTAGTAACTAGGATATCCTCTTTACCTTATACTTTTAGTAAACTCTTATAAAAGCTCTTAGTATAAACTATAAGCTTTTAATAGTATAATATTAATAAATAGATAGCTTAATAGAGTTATAAAATTAAGTTATTAAATAATACTTATAAGTCTTTATAAATTACTAGTAAGATAACTAGGTTACTCTACTTAGCCTTAGAGAATATACTTATAATAATAGTATCTATAATATTATATACTAGAAAATACCTATAAAAATTCAAGATTTTTATGTATTGAATTTCACCCCTACTACCTAGCGTTTAGTAGGTGATATGAATAGCGGGGAGTATATTAGACGTTTTAGCTATTAGATATTTTACTTATAAATACGATACTATTAGCTAATATACTAATAGACTAATATAGATTATTCTAATAGTATTATATACCTAGTAATAAGACGGATATTTCCCCCTATTTAGACTAATTTTAGATACGTTAGTAGATAATATAAATAGTAGGGAGTATATTAGATATATTAGTAGGTAGCCTGTATATACGATAGCCTTAGCTATATTATATACATGTACCTATTCTAATAGTATTTTATACCTAGTAATAAGACGGATATTTCCTCCTATTCAGGCTGATATTAGATATATTAGTAGCTGACGTAAATAGTAGGGTTTTTAGCCTGTAAATGCGATAGTATTAGCTAATATACTAATACACTAATTTAGACCATTCTAATAGTATTACCTACCTAGTAATAAGACGGATATTACCCCCTATTCAGGCTAATATTAGATATATTAGTAGGTAATATAGTAGAATAAGTAATTTATAAATAATAATAGGATTTTTATTATTAATCTAATTATTCTAGCTGTTAGTATATAGAATTTAGTAGGTAAATCTACTTATTCTAATATATCTTTT
>JAABUV010001644.1_pt1 | contig 32010 bp, 26 predicted proteins | sample 5559971 | NCBI WGS metagenome assembly JAABUV01 (sample SAMN10711881, study PRJNA513362) | rock metagenome | isolation source: Antarctica rocks | place: Antarctica: Victoria Land, Knobhead nord | collected 2015-12-19
GAGGGTCATCATGCGATAGACTGCGGGTGGCATCGGGAGGCTCCTTCCGGACGATATGGTGTCAGCACCCCTATCCTACCAAAGCCCTCCCGATTGCCCCCTTGTTAGCGAAAACTAGAGGATAAAGGTACACCGTGATCGTGGCAGCGGGGTACGCCACGCGATATGGCGCCCCGTCATGGGCCTGACCTTTTAAGGTCAGGCCACGTCCCACCATTTCGAGGCGCACCTTGGGCAGCGCCCCAAAAGGAAACGGGCGGGCGGGTGACACTATGTCACCTGCCCGCCCGACTCGGCGAGAGATTGGTCCCTACCGAGCCTACTGCGCGAGGCCCTGCGTGGACTGGAGTGTGCTGTGGTCCGGCGCGAAGACGGTCTGCTCGGCCACGAAGCCGGCCCCGCTCGCCGACGTCAGTACGATGCCATGCTGCGCCGCCAGGCCGGGGAATAGCCGGCCCACGTCGATGTTGTAGCGGACCGTCGGCGGCACGGCGATGCGCTGCGTGAGCGTGCGCCCGTCGCTGCCGTAGGCCGTCACGTCGATCGGTACTGTCGTGGCCGAGGGATTGTAGACGAGCAGGAAGTCGCTGCGTCCCTGCGTGTCCCCGGCTGGGAAGCTCCAGCGCACGCCGGCGCCGTTGCGTCCGAACACATCCGAGCCCGCGATGCGGTAGCCGTTGGGCGAACCGAAGTACTCAGGACGCTCGACCACGATCGGCTGGTTGCTCGTGACGACGCTGGCCACGCCGCTGGCGCTGAACAGGTCGTTGAGCTTGAGGTTGGCGCGGCTGCGTCCCGTGACCAGGATGGTGCGGCTGCCCAGGCTCGTACCCGTCCGGCTATAGAAGCTGGCCGTGACGAGCGCGGGGGTCGCGTTGGGATTGAGGACGGTCAGGAAGGTCTGGAACCTGTTGACCGTCGTGCCCTCGGCGAAGAGCCAGCTCGTGGCGGGGCCGTTGCTGCCCGCGCGGGTGGTCATGCCGTAGCCGTTGGTGCTGAAGGTCAGCGTGCGCTCGACCACGACCGGGCGGTCCGAGGTCGCGATGATCGAGAGCGACTGGCCGGGCAGCAGCGCGTTGATGTCGGTCACGCTGTTGGAGTGCGGCGCGACCGTGACGGTGACGCTCCTGCCGGCGCGTCCGCCGAACGGCAGGAGTTGCAGTTGGACGTGCGCGGCGACGCTGGGGTCGGGGTTCATAATCGAAACGTTCTCGTGGAAGGTCAGGCCGGTGTAGCCCTCGGCGAGGTACCATGTCGTGCCCAGGCCGGTGTTGCCGAGCAGCGTGTCGCCGTCGCGTCCATCGCGCTGGATCGACAGCTGCGCTGAGACCTGACGGTCGACGTTGAGCTGCAGACCAAAGGTCCCGGACGGCAGCCCGTACTGCGACACGGGGATGACGGCCTGCGCGTGCGCCGCGACGGTGGCGGTCTTGCTGTAGGTCGCGCCGTTGTCGAAGTAGAAATGCAGGTTCAGGTCGGCCGGCTGGTTGTTGGTGTTGAGGACCTGCACCACGGAGTGCTCCGTCGCCGTATTGACCCCGCCGGCGAAGTAGAACAGCGGCGAGCGCGCGAGGTTGCCGGTGAGCGCGGTCACGGCCGTGACGCGGCTCTCGTTGCCGACGGCGCTGATCGTGTTCTGCCCGTTCAACACGGTACTCGGCACGGTGAAGCTAGCGCTGAAGGCGCCGTTGTTCGTGGTGATGGGGGCTGTCGTGGAAATGGCCGCCCCATTGAGCGCGAGCGTGACGCGCTCCTGGCGGCCAAAGCCCTTGCCGGTGACGGTGACGGTGGCGCCGGGGGCAGCGGCGGACGGGCTCACCGAAATGCTCGGCGTAAGCGCCGCGATGGTGATGCTGGCCGTGGCCGCGCGCTTGCTGACCGCGCCGGTCGCGCGCAGTGTGTGCGGGCCGGCCGGGATGCTATAGGGGATGCTCACGCCCGTCGCGGAGAGTGTGCCTTGCGCCGTGGCTGTGATCGTCGCCAGCGGCGTGATGACGCCGTCGACCGTCACGGTCACGGCCTCGTTCGGCGCGAAGCTACCGCCCGCGAGGGTGATCAGGCCGCCGCGATTGGTCGCGGCGGGCGTGACGGCGAAGGTCGCGACGACTGCGTTGAGGGTCAACGTCGCCATAGCGGTACGCTTGCTGACCGCGCCGATGGCCGTGAGCGTCTGCGTCCCGCGCGTCGCGGTGTAGGGAATAGTCACGACGGTGGAGGGGAAAGCCCCTTGCGCCGTCGCATGCACGACGGTGATCGGCGTGGTGACGCCACTCAGGGTCACGGTAATGGCCTCGTTAGGGGCCCAATTGCCGCCCGTGAGAGTTGTCGTCCCACCACGATTGGTGGTAGACGGCGTGGCGACAAGAGTCGCGGCGACGCCGCCGAGCGTGATGGCGGTCGTAGCGGTGCGCTTACTAATCTCGCCCATCGCTGTGAACGTTTGTGTGCCGCGCGTCGCGGTGTAGGGAATAGTCACGACGGTCGAGGGGAAGGCGCCCGTCGTCGTGGCGTGCACGACGGTGATCGGCGTGGTCACGTCACTCAAGGTGACGGTAATGGCCTCGCTTGGGGCCCAGTTGGCGCCGGTGAGGGTCGTCGTCCCGCCGCGCGAGGTCGTCGCGGGCGTGGCGACTAGCGTCGCCGTTACCTGAGTAAGAACAACGTGCGCGGTGGCCGTGCGGTGGCTCGTGACGCCCGTCGCGGTCAACGTGCGCTCACCAACCGTCGCGGTGTAGGGGATCATCACGGAGGTAGCCGGCAGCGCGCCGGCCGCCATAGCGGTGATGGTTGTGATCGGAGCGGTGACGCCATCGATCGTGAGGTCGACGCGTTCGTTGGCCGCGAAACCGGATCCGGAGACCGACACCAGGCCGCCGCGTGTGCTGGTTGGGGGCGTCACGGTCAGCGTCGGCGCCGCGACTGCTGTCGGCGTCGCGGCGGGAGCCGTGGCCGCCGGCGCGGCGTTCGCGCCGGTGGCGGCGACCGCCGGCCGCGCGGCGAAAGCGCTGAGTACGAGCAGGCTTACCAGGAGCGCGGGAAGGGCTACTCCCAGTCGTTTCACTAATGCATACATCATTCGTTCCTCATATGTGTCGCGCGTTGCCGATCACTACCGTGACCTCAATGTAGCGGCGCGCCGGGCGCTGGGGACGCACAGGGGAGACGCCGTAGACGGGAGAGCGGCAGGAATCGTACCCGATGTAGATTCCCGCCGCCCCATGACTTTATTGCGCGAGGCCCTGACTTGACTCGAAGGTACGCGCGTCGATCGTCGTGATACCTTGCTCGGCGATGAAGCCCTGGCCGTTGCCAGACTGCAAGACGACGCCGTGCTGCGGGCTGAGACCAAGCGCGTTCACCACGATGGTGGTGTGAGCGGTTGGCGCGATGGTGTACTGCCTGGTCACCACCTTACCCGTGTTATCGTAGTAGGTCGCCGTCACCGGCACCGTTACGCTCGAGGGGTTGAAGAGCACCAACGCTTCATCGACGCCCTGTGTCGTGCCGCTGCCCGGCGTGGTGTTGCCGGCCGGGAAGGTCCAGCGCACGCCGGCGCCGTTGCGTCCGAACACGACCGAGCCCGACTTGGCCGTGGCATACGAACCGGTGTACTCGGCGCGCTCCACCACGACGTTCTGGTTGCTCGTCACCACGGCGGCGACACCGTCGCCCTGGACCACATCGCCCAGGTTGATCGTCGCGCGGCTGCGCGGACCCACGCTGATGGTGTGGCTACCCAAAGCGCCGCCGCTGTTGGCGTAGAAGCTCGCCGAGACCGTCGCCGCGGTGTCGCCGGGATTCAGTACCGTGTAGATGGTCTGCACGCCATTGGCGGTGGTGCCGGCCGCGAAGAGCCACTCCGTCGCCGGGGTCGTCGCCCCAGCGCGGGTGGTCAGGCCGGCGTTGTTCATGCCGAAGGTCTGAGTGCGCTCCACGAGCACCGGGACGTCGGAGAGGGCCACCACGCTCACGCCCTGATTGGGGACGACGTTATTGATGTTGAACACACTGTTGGTGTGCGTTGGCACCGTCACGGTCTCCGTGCGGCGTGCGCTGCCCGTGACGCCCACGAACTGCATTTGCACATGCGCGGCGCGGGTCGCATCGGCGTTAAGCACCGAAATGGTCTCCGTACCGCCTTTAGTCGAGCCCGCGGCGAGGTACCAGTGGGTGTTCAGGCCGGGGGAGCCAGGCAGGTTGTCACCGTCGGTATGGTTATAGCGGGCGATGATGAGTTCAGCCGCGACCTGGCGGTCGGCGCGCACCTGCACGCCAAACGTGCCCTGCGGCAACCCCAGCGCGCTGGCGACGAAGCGCCCTGTGGAGTGCGCCGGAACATCGACGGTCTTCGTCACTTGCGCGCCGTTGTCGTAGTAGAAGATCATGTGGATGCTGGCCGACTCGGGGTTGCTGTTGAGGATGTCGATGTTGGTGCTGTCAGCCGCCGTATTCATGCCGCCGGACATGTAGAACTGTGTGGCGCGTGGCAGATTCCCCGTCAGCGCTGTCACCGCGCTCACGCGGCTCTCATTGCCGATGGCGCTGATCGTGTTGACGCCGCGTAGGAGCGAACTGGGGACCGTAAAGTTCGCGCTGAAGGCGCCGTTGTTCGTCGTGATGGGCGCCGTCGTGGAGATGGCCTCACCGTTGAGCGAGAGCGTCACCTGCTCCTGAGGACCGAAGCCCTTGCCGGTCACCGTCTCGGTCGCGCCCGGCGTCTCCGTCGTGCCGCTGAGTGAGATGGATGGCGTGAGCTGCTGCACGGTGATAGCCGCGCTGGCCGAACGCTTGCTTGTCTGGCCGGTCGCCATGATGGTGTGCGCGCCCGTCGCCGTGCTGTAGGGGATGCTGAAGCCGGTCGCGGGGAGCATGCCCTTGCTGTCGGCCTTGGTGGTGACGGTCGCGGTAATGCCGCTCAGGGATACGGTGATCGACTCGTTGGCGTTGAAGCCGGACCCGGTGACGGTGACAATGCCGCCGCGGCTGGTCGTGGCTCCGGATGTCACCATCAGCGCTGCCTTCACGGGTGTCGCCGCGGGCACGGCGGCCGTATGCGAGGCCGCGTTCGCGGCGGGGGCGGCGGCGAGGCCGCTGACCGCCATGCCACCGGCCAATAGGACGGCGAGTGTACGTGTTGAACTCATTGAAAGAATTCTCCTAAAACTATGCGCCAGTGGGGACTTGGGCTTATCCAAGGACGGGTGGCGGGGGCGGACAATCCCGGGTTACTGTCCGTGTCCACTCGTTCGCAGGGGCTCGATACCCCTCACACCTCTCATGTTACCGCCTCAACATGGGAGTTACCTGTGAATAACATGAATATCGTATGAAAAATTATCGACGTTTATTCCTTGGGTCGCGCCCTGCTTTGTATCGGTGGCAAGGTTGGCGCCACATCCGATAGCGGCCCTCACCCCCACCCCATGCGGATTGGTCTCTCTCCGCTCCGCTCGGACAGCCCAACCGGCTCTCCCGTGCGCGGGAGAAGGGGAGCGCCTAGTCGTGTCACGTCCGTCTCCCCTCGCCCCTTGAGGGAGAGGGGGAAAACTGCATGGCTCTGGCTCCCATCATCGCTCCATTGAGTGACCATGGGGTGAATATGGGACAAATGTTAGGATAATGATGAGCGAATCGGCCTAATTTCACATGAGTTTCACATCTTGCATTGTTACAGTAGTATGAGAGAAGGGGGGGCGGGCGACGGATGCACATCTTGATCATCGAGGACGAGCTGCGGTTGGGACGCCTGCTGCGCCGCTCACTCGAGGCCAACATGCACGTCGTCGACGTCGTGACCGAAGGGGCGGCCGGCCTCGCCAACGCCCGCGAGCGAGCCTACGATGTCATCATCCTCGACCTGGGTCTCCCCGATATGGATGGGCTGGAAGTGTGCCGCCGCATGCGCGCGGCCGGCGTCGAGACCCCCCTGCTCATGCTCACGGCGCGCGACGAAGTCGAGGATCGCGTCGGCGGCCTTGACGCGGGGGCCGACGACTATCTCGGCAAACCCTTCGCGCTCTCTGAACTGCTCGCCCGCGTGCGCACACTGGCGCGCCGCCCGCCGCCAGCCCGCGACAGCAACGAGTTGCGCCTGGCCGACTTGACGCTTGACCTCGCCGGTCACCAGGCGCGGCGCGGCGGCCACGCGATCGCGCTCTCGGCCAAAGAGTTCGCCCTGCTCGAATTTATGCTGCGCCACGCGGGGCAGGTGCTGACGCGCCAGCAGATTATCGAGCAGGTGTGGCGCTACGACTTCGCCGGTCTGGATACGGTCGTCGATACCTATATCCATTATCTGCGCGACAAAATTGACGCCGGCGCCGGCACGCGCCTCGTGCGCACGGTGCGCGGCGTTGGCTACGTGTTGCGCGCGGAGTAGGGAGTAGGGGCAGGCATGTTCAGCAGCGTCCGCCGCCGTCTCGCCCTCGCTTACGCGGCGATCTTCACGGTCAGCCTGCTCCTGCTTGGACCGATCCTCTATCTCACCTTCGCCTCTCAGTTGGCCGCCGCGTCTGACGCGACATTGCGGCTGGCCGCGCAGCGACAGGCCATTCTCGCCTATGTGCCAAGCAACGTACAACTCGGCATCAACCCCTACTTCACGGCGCCGGCGTCGTTGGCCAACAGCAACAACTTCTATTTACTGCTCAATAAGGACGGGACTGTTCAGGCCAACCCCGGGGGGGTGCAACACGCCGGCCTGCCCGACGAGGCGGCTGTGCGGGCGGCGGTGCGTGAAGGCCGGGGTATGTTCAGCACGCTCATGACCTCCGACGAGGGCGACTACCGGCTCTATACAGTGGTTATCAAGAAACAGGGCCGGGTGGCCGCCCTGTTGCAAGCGGGACAGCCGCTAGCCCCGCTCTACGATGCGCAGCGCAGGCTGGCCTACCTCTTGCTCGGCCTTGGGGCGGGGGCGGTCATCATCGCGACGATTGGCGGAGTGTGGCTGACGGGACAGGCCATGCGCCCCATCAACGCGGCGTTCGCGTCACAGCGCGCCTTTATCGCCGACGCCTCGCATGAGTTGCGTACGCCGCTGACGCTGATGCGCACCAATGTCGAGGTGCTGCTGGAAGCCGGCGCCACGCCGGAGCCCGAAGATCGCGCGCTGTTGGAGGACGTCGTGGCCGAAGCCGGGCATATGGGCCGCCTCATCGCCGACCTGCTGGTGCTGGCCCGCCTCGACGCCGGGGCGCTTCCCCTGACGCGCGCGCCGGTCGATCTCGGCGCGCTGGTCGCGGCGACGACACGCCAGGTCGGGCGCGTCGCATCGCGCCAGGGCGTGGAGGTGCGGCAGGGGGAGACCGACGCCGTGACCGTGCGTGGCGACGCGGGCCGCCTGGAGCAGGTGCTGTTCATTTTGCTGGACAACGCCGTCAAGTACAATGGTCCAGGGGGTGTGGTGGAGGCGACGCTCCGGCGCAAGGGCGGATACGCCGCGCTCACGGTGCGCGATACGGGGCCGGGTATCCCCGCCGCCGAGTTGCCACGGCTGTTCGCGCGCTTCTATCGGTCGCCGGGAGCGGGGACCAGGACGGAGGGCAGCGGCCTGGGTCTTGCCATCGCCCAGGGTATCGTGCAGGCGCATAATGGACGTTTGCGCGTGCGCAGCGTTGTGGGCGAAGGCACGGCCTTCACCGCCCTGTTACCGCTATCCGGCGCCCGCGAGGCCTCGCGGCGTGTGAAGCTTGCAGGGTCGAGCGCGGGTGACAGGCGGACGGGATGAGGGCGACGATTATCAGGAGGAGGACGGTTTGCACGACGCGATCCAGCAGAACATAGAGAACGTAGCGGTACATAACGCCATCGCGCGCCCGATCATTATCCTTTGCGCCGCCGCGCTGGTCTATCTCCTGGCCGCCGCGTGGTTGCTCGTCGTCGCGCGCCACCAGGACCGGCTGTCCTGGGCCGTGGCGGCGCGTATCATAGGCATGGGCATCTTGGCCTACGTGGCATCCAAGGTGTTGAGCGGTATCGTCATCGACCCGCGGCCGTATCTCGTCACCCATACCCATCCGCTCATCGCGACGGCGCGCGACAACGGGTTTCCTTCCGACCATGTGTTGCTGGTGGCGTGGCTGACGGCCAGTCTGTGGTGGATTGACCGTCGCTGGGCGCCGGCTTTTGTCGCCGGTGTGGTGTTGGTGATGATCGGGCGGCTCGGCGTCGGCGCGCACCATACACTCGACGTGCTCGGCAGCGTCGCCATCGTGATCGTCGCCGCCCTCGTCGCGCGCGCTATCCCGTTACCGGCCCGGTGGTCGGCTCCGCTCTTCCCCACACGCCGCGCTCTTGATCGGGCCGGCCGCCGGTAGCCCGTCAAGCGAGAGATCACAGGTTGGCGCTCCCAGGCAGATGACGGGCAAACCGGTCCTGGCCCATTACTGACTCGTGGCAGCCAGGGCCGGTCCGAAAATCGCGAGCGCGGCGCTGATCTGCGTGTCCGTGACGATGAGCGGCGGGATAAAGCGCACCACGTTGTCCCAAGGGCCACAGTTGAGCAGGATAAGGTCGTGTTCGAGACACGCCTGCAACACTGCCTTGCAGCGCGTCGCGTCGGGCGCGCCATCCGATGTGATCAGTTCGGCCGCGACCATCAGGCCCAGGCCGCGCACATCGCCGATAGGCGGATACTGTTGCTGTAGCGCACGCAGGCCGTCGCGCAGCGCCGTTCCCTGGACGCGTGCATTGCTGGGCAGATCTTCGTCGCGTAACACATCAAGAGTCGCGCAGGCCGCCGCACAGGCGACCGCGTTGCCGCCATAGGTGCCGCCATGTACGCCGGGCGCCCAGCGCTCCATAAGCTCTGGCCGCGCCGCGATCCCACTGAGCGGGAAACCCGAGGCCAGTCCTTTGGCCATGACCATGATGTCCGGAGTGATCCCCGCCTGCTCGACGGCGAACATCGTGCCGGTGCGCCCGAAGCCAGTCTGCACTTCGTCGGCGATGAGTAGGAAACCGAACTCGTCGCACAGCGCGCGCAGGTCGCGTAAGAAGCCGGGCGGCGGGACCACGTAGCCGCCCTCACCCAGCACCGGCTCGACCAGCACCGCCGCCACATCGTCGGGGTAGACTTCCGTCGCCAATAGAGCGCGCAGGGACGGCAGCCCGCTCTGGCAACAGGTATCGCCTGGTCCAAGCCCGTTAGGTATGATCGCGTCGGTTGCCTGCCGCGCACGGTATTGGCAGCGGTAGCAGTAGGGGTACGGCGTGGTATAGACGCCCGGCATGTACGGACCCATATGCGCTTTGTACTTGGCCTTGGAGGAGGTGAGCGAGAGCGCGCCGATGGTACGCCCATGGAAGCCGCCCTCGAAGGCGATGATGGCCGAACGTCCCGACGCGTAGCGGGCCAGCTTGACCGCGGCCTCGATAGCCTCGGCGCCGCTGTTGCTGAAGAAAAAACGGTCCAGCCCGGCTGGAGTCACGGCAGCGAGTTTCTCGGCCAGACGCAACATCGGCTTGTGGTAGACGATGTTGGCCTGCCCGTGTATGATTGTCGCCACCTGCTCCTGCGCGGCGGCGACCACGCGCGGGTGGCAATGGCCGGTGCTGGTCACGCCAATGCCAGACGAGAAGTCTAGGTAGCGCCTGCCGTCTTCACCGTAGATATAGCAACCCTCGGCGCGTTCGGCCACGATCGACGTGTAGCGCGCCCATACGGACGAGAGCAACTCCTTATCCTGTTCCAAAGTCTGCGGTTCTGGTGTATGTACGAGCATTAGGTTCCTCCATTAACGAGTGGGGAGTGGCGAGTGGGGAGTGGCGAGTGGCAGGAGCCCGCTTGCTAACGACTTCCGACTTCCGACTATCGACTTACCCCAGTGCGCCCTCGCCGCTCAATGCCACTCCCGCTTGCTCAGCCGCTGCGGGATTAAGCCGCGCGACGGTCAGCCCATAGATGACACTGATGACGAGGATCGCGAGGATCAGAGCCACGACGCGATCGAACGGCGGCGGCGCCGGTTGCGTGAAGGTCCACGCCGAGGCCAGCAGCAGCACGGCGCCGATGGCTGGGAGGACGTAGTGCGTCAGGGGGTTGGCGCCGGGCGCGCCGCCGCGCGCCGTGTAGACGATCAGCGCGATGTTGGTCAACCCATAGATCAAAATGAGCGGCAGCGTGCCAAACGTGGCGAGGTCGCTGAAGATGCTGAACGCGTCGTTGGGCAGCTTGGCGGCGCCGAGCCACGCCTGCGCCAGGAAAACGATGATTGTTCCAATGACCATATAGGTCACGATAGCGACGGCCGGCGTCTGGTAGCGTGCGTTGACGCGCCCCAGGATCGAGGGGAAGATGCGCGCGCGGCCGCCGTGGAAAAAGATGCGGCCCTGCGTGTTGGAGAGCGCCAGCGTGCTGGCGAGGATGCTAGTGATCCCCGCGATATCGATGAGCCCGCGCAAGGGACCGAGGTAGGTCGCGGCGAGCGTCGAGAACGCCGTCTGGTCGGCGGCCAACTTGGCGATGTGGTTCACGCCGAAGCCGATGACGACGGTATAGGTGACGAAGACGTAGACGGCGGCGAGGATCACCACGCCGGTTATGAGCGCGATGGGCACGTTGCGGCGCGGGTTATCTGTTTCTTCGGCCAACGGCGCCGACGCCTCCCATCCCACGAATGCGAAGATGGCAAGGGCGAACGCCGTGGCAATGCCGCTCAAGCCGCCGCTGCCCGCCGGCGGAGCGAACGGCGTCGCGGAGAGGTGGCCGGCTTGGCGGATGACAATGACGATGCCCAGCAGCAGCAAGACCGCCGTTTCGAACAGGAACAACACGAGAGCCGCGCGGGTTGACACCTCGACCCCCACCACCAATAGGGCGGCCATCAACACCATGCCGACGATCATCAGCGCCTGCCAGGGCATGGTCACGCCCAAATCGCGGCGCAGCACGTCGGCCGTCCACCCTCCGATCACGGCGTAGACGGAGCCAGCCGCCATGGTGTAGCCGGCGATGAGGAACGTGCCACCAACGGCGCCGACGGCCGGATTGAACGCGCGCGTGATGAAGGTGACGAAGGAGCCGGCGCTGGGATAGAGGCGCGTGAATTGGGAGAGCGTGTTGGCCGTGGCAAGGATGCCCAGCATAGCCAGGATGAAGACAAACGGGACCGCGGCGCCAATTGTCCCCGCGATGACGTTGACGCTGAAGAAGAGACTCATCGCCGGGGCCATGTTGGATAGGCCCGTCACGGTCGCCTCGCTGAGATTGAGCGCGCCTGCCTTTAATTGTGGCTCCGCCGTCGCTTTAGATACTCCGTCCGTCCCGGCTGTTCCGACCCGCACTATTCGACTCATCACCGCGCCTCCCGCTACTTGTCATGACGCGATATGCGTCATGTGGTAGCGATTGTAACAGTAGCGCGACCGTTCGTCAACAAGGGGGCGCATCCCTGGGTGCGCGCCACGATGGTGAGACGTGGCCTGGCCCTAAAGGACCATGGCAGGGCACGGACCCTGAAGGGTCAGCATGGCCGGCCGGTGTGCGGCCAGACCACCCGCGTCGCCGGCGCGCAGACCTTTTAAGGTCCGTGCCCTGCCATGGTCCTTTAGGGCCAGGCCCACGACGCTCACCATCACAATCGTGGGGCGCACCCGCGCATCCCCAACAGACAGGCGCTCCTGACGAACGCGGGCGTGGCCGTTTCGCCATTGTCGTTGCGCCGTAGAGAGTAGGGGCTAGTCGAAGAGGTCCGCAACGGGATGGCTGAAGCCGGACACGACGTCTAGACCGTCGAGCGTATCGCCGGGCGTCAGGGTGGCGACAGGGGCGCGTTCGCCGTGGCGCCACACATCCACCCGCCGCCCTTCAGGCCAGAGCACCCACACCAGGATCGTCCCCGCCGCGAGATACCGTCGCGCCTTGGCGTCCATAGCCGGCTGCTTCTGCGAGGACCCCGCGATCTCGACAGCAAGGTCGGGGGCGAACGGGATAGCCTTGCGCGGCTCTACCAATTCGTCGCGCTCGTGTGGGTAGAAGCCAAGGTCGGGGAGTAACCCCGTGTTGCGCTGTCCCGTGTGCTCGAAGTCGTAGACTTCATCGGGCAGTGTCACAGTGCCCAAGTCGTGGGCCTGGACATAGAGCGCGAGCGGGAGTTGAAGGCGGCGTGTGACGCGCCCAGCCCCCGGCCAGGTCCCTGCCATGCGAACTAGCACCCCCTCCACGACTTCATAAAGGTATCCATCATCATCCGGCCAGTCTAGCAGGTCCGCGACGGTCATAGGGTACGGCGCGTCGGGCACGATCTCGGCCCACGGCGCGATAAGGTCTGATGGGATGGCGCGGAGTGCGGTCATGGGTATCGTGTCCTCTGTTCATCGGGCGCGATTAAACACCTTTTTCCACCAGTATACATCGTTAAAGTGGGGCTCTCGCGCTGGTACTGTACCACCGAAGCGACTACTATTCAGGCAAGCTACCAAGCATGTGAACCCAACGGGAACCGAGGGATGTCTATGATCGAACGCTATACGGCGGCGGCGCTGCAGTTTGAGCCGCGATTGGGCGCGAAGCGGGAGAACCTGGCGCGGCTGTGCGTGCTGACGGATGAAGCGGCCGGCGCCGGCGCGCGCGTGATCGTGATGCCGGAGATGGCCGTCACCGGCTACTGCTGGCGCGACCGCGCCGAGGTGGCGCCGTTGGTCGAGACCGTGTCAGGACCCACGACCGACCTGTTCGTAGAGATAGCGCAGCGGCATGGCTGCTACATCGTCGTGGGATTGGCCGAGCGCGACCCGATGACAGACCTCTACTACAATACGGCCGCGCTGGTAGGTCCTGACGGACTTGTGTGCGTCTACCGTAAATCGCACGCCTTCATCGCTGAGCCGCGTTGGGCGGCGGAGAGCGTCAACACTCCACCCGTCGTCGCCACGCCCTACGGCCGCTTGGGACTGTTCATTTGTATGGACGCCGACTACATGGAACCGGCGCGCCTGCTCGGCGTGGCCGGCTGTGATGTGGCCCTGTTTCCTACCTGCTGGCTCGACGAGAAGGCTCCCTCGGCGGCCTGGATGGCGCGCGCTTATGAAAACGGCATGTACCTTGTCGCCGCCGATCGTTTTGGATGCGAACGCGGCGTACAGTTCAGCGGCGGGAGCTGCGTGCTCGATCCGGACGGCGCCGTGGTGGCGATGCGCGACACGGGCGAGGGTATCGTCTACGGCGAGGTAGACTTATCGCGCACGCGCACGCGTCCCTTCAGCCACGGCGAACCCGACGACAAGCTGGCCGGACGCCGGCCCGCCGCCTACGCGGCGCTGGCCCAGCACGCCTATTTGTGGAACCCGCTGCAATCCCATAGCCTCTACGGTGAGCGCGGCCTTGACGCGGGGTCGCTGCTGCGCGTAGGCGTGGCGCAAACCAGCGCTCCCAATGGAAACGACCGTCGACTCACGCTCGACGCGGAGGGCCGTGACGCGTTGCGCCGCTTGGTCGTGACAGGGATGGGGGATGGCGTCGACCTACTCGTGCTGCCGGCCCTACCCCTCCTGTCACGATCCCCACGCGACGCCGCCGAGGCCGCGGGGGTCGCGGAGGGTATGGACGGTCCCACGGCGCATTGGTTATGCGCCCTGGCCTCGGACCTGCGCGCCCACGTCGTGGGTTCGCTCGTCGAGCGCGACGGCGCCAGCTACTACCTGACCGTGGCGCTGGTCGACGGTGCCGGTGTCGTGGGCCGCTACCGCGCCCTGCATCCCAGCCGGGCGGCGAACGCCTGGGCCACGCCGGGCGACCTGGGGCTGCCCGTCTTCGACCTGCCGGGCGTGCGGGTCGGGTTGCTGTACGGGCGCGACATGCTCTTGCCCGAGCCGGCGCGCGTCCTGGCCCTGGCTGGGGCCGACGTTATCTGTGCGCCCGCGGCGCTCACGGGGCCACTCCCGCGCGACTTGCCCGCCTCAGCCGTCCCGTTCGCCACCGCACAAGCGCGCGCCGCCGATCCGCGCCACTTCCACCTATGGCGCCAGCGCGCGCACGAGAACAACACGGTCGTCGCGTTCGCCAACCGCGGCGCCCCGCATGGCATGGGTGAGAGCGGCGTGTTCGGCCCCGAGTTGGGGAGTGTGGACGCGTTGGTCCCCGGCTCCGCGCCTGGTGTGGCCGTGCTCGATGTCGACACGCGCTCCCAGTCGGAGCGGTTCCCGACCGCGCCGGTACGCGTGAAAGAGTTGCTGCGACAGCGTGTTCCCGCCATGTACGCGCCGCTCGTCGCTTGTCATGAAGGGACGCCCACGTAACGGTTCTACGTCCCACGTAGGGACGTTGGCTGCCGGCCATCAATGTCGGTGAACCCGTATTCCACCGCGAGTTCGGCCGCGAAGAGGACCTGCCCGGACTTGCGCATGATATGCGGGTCCGCTGCCAGCGCCGCGACCGCACGCCCGACGAACTGGGGCGACTCCGCATTGGACAGGTCGAAGTGCGCGGCCGCGCGCAGGACAGCCTCAGTGCACACCAGCCCTGGGTAGAGCGCGACGGCCGCGACATCGTGCGCGCGCAGGTCGTGCGCCATGCAGGCGGCCATGCGGTCGTCGGCGGCCTTGGCTGTCCCGTAGCACACGCCGCTGTCGTCTTTCCCCGCCGCGATGAAGGAGATGTTCACGATCAGCCCCGATCGGCGCGCGACCATGAGCGGGGCGGCCAGGACGCTGGAGACGTAGTGCGCGCGGACGCCGGCCTGGAACATGGCGTCCCAGCGCGACAGCGGCATCGTCCAGAAGCCCTGCTCCGTCCAGAACTCGGTCCCATCCCAGAAGAACTCGTAGCCGCCCCAGACATTGTTGACAAGGATGTCGAGGCGTCCGTGCTCGGCCTCGATCCGGGTGAACACGGCCTTAACCTGCTCGTCATCGCGATGGTCGCAGGCCACGGCGACGCCATGACCGCCGAGGCGGTTCACCTCGGCGACAGTCTGATGGATCGTCCCAGGGAGGTTCCCGACCCCCTGGCCTTCCTCGACGGTCCGGCCTGTGACGTATACGGTGGCTCCCGCTTCACCCAGGCCGAGGGCGACGCCCTTGCCCACACCACGGCTCGCGCCCGTGACCAGGGCCACTTTCCCGTTTAATGTTGTCATGAATCGTCCTCCACATCGGCGGTAAGTTCTTCGGCCGGCAGGGTAAACTGCGCGGCGGCGGCGACCAGCGCGGCGGGGTCGGCGCGGTAGGCGTTCAGCCGCGCTAGCCGCTCCGCGTCCCAACCGCGCGCCGATTGGGCCAACCCCACGAGGGCGGCCAGGCCCAGACGACGCACATAGCGGTCGGGGCTCGCCCCGAACCGCTCATCGAGCGCGGCGAGCCCGGCCGCCTCGTCCCGGCGGAGCGCCGCCCTGGCTGCGGTGAGTTCCTGGCACGCCGCGGAGAGAGCGTCGGAGTGCAGGCCGCCCGCTTCGGCCAGGCGGACGAGCAGCGCGCCGACCTCGTCCCACGGCAACGCCCGCGCCGCCAGCCGGATCTGTAAGGACGACGTCAGGCGATCGGTCGCCAGGGTGTCCAGGACGGCATGGGCCACCGGGAGCAGGCGTGAGCGCCCGCCGCTCGCGGCCCCGATGGGGCGTGTGCGCGGGGCGAGGGCGCGCCGGCCGTGCGATGGATGGGCGCGCTCACTGCCCGCGGCCACCGTGAGTTTGTCCATAAAGGTCAGGAGCGCGCGCCGATCCGGCAGTAACGCCGCGATGGCTTCGCCAATCCGCGCGCCGTCGCGTTCGACGGCCATAGCCACGACCGCGCCGGCCGCGTCGTCGCGCTCGTCGCGAATCGGTGACCTCAGGAGCGTCAGCAGCCGCGCCAGGAGTACGCGGTCGGGGTCGGACACGGGCAGCGCCGCGCAGCGCCGCGCGACATCGAGGCGCACCACAGGGTCGGGATGTTCCAGCAACCGGGCGAGCAGCGCGACCAAGCGGCGTTGCCCAGCGGAGGAGAGTCCGTCGTCGGGGATGCGCATGACGCTACGCGCCAGGGCCGGGTCCGGCGACAGCGCGGCGTTTTCCAGTAGCGCCCAGGCTTCCGGTTGCTCCAGGTGTCCCCATAGCGCGCGCAGCAGCGCCACGCGCACGTCGCGGCGCCGCTCCCGTTGGTTCAACTCCTGCAACTGAGCGAAGGCGCGTGGCCCCGGCAGATCACCGTACAGCCGCGCCACCTCTTTAGCCACGGTTACGCGGTTGAGCGGCACGGTCCGCAGAATAGCGATGGCGCGGTCGACCGGCATGCCTTGTAGCGCGCGGCGCAGCGCGTAGACGGCGACACGGGCGCGGTCGTCGTCCATCGCGCCCAGCAGCACGGGAACCGTCTCCGTGACGTCGTCGAGTTTGCCCAGGGCGCGCAGCGCGGCGTCGCGCACGGCCACATTCTTGTTCTCGCGCCGCGCCAGCCGGATCAACTGCGTTGGAGGCACGGCCTGCAAACCGGACAGTTGCGTGATCCCGCGCAGGATCGCCGGCGTGTCTTGCATTGTCGGGTTGCGGCTCGTAACCTCGCGCAGCGTGGCGGCGAAGACCGCCTGTTGAGCCGGCGTCCAACGGTGGAAGCCGCCAGCGAACGGCAGGGCGATGCGCGTGGCGCCCGTGGCGAAGCGGCCACGATAGGCGCGCTGCCCCAGGTACGGCGTGAGCAGGTCCTGCCGGCGGCGGCTCAGGTAGGACCATACGCTGCTGAGTGCGGCCACGCTCTCGTCTTTGCTCAACAGAGCGGGGACCAGCGCGCGGAAGCGCTCCGGTTGCCAGCGCGACAGCAGGCGCAAGGCGTGGTCGGCGGTATAGTAGGAGAGCGTGGTCGCGGCGATGCGTCCCAGGATCTCGGCTAGCCCATCGAAGAGGCGCAGCCGGCGGCCCAGGCTAGTGGCTACACCCAGCACGTAGGACTCGCGCTCGCGGGTCTCCCATGAGCGCAGCACGGGGAGGAGGATGGGCGCGACGCGGGCGATGTCGGCGTCGGTGAGGCGTCCCTCCAGGTTGTCGACCGGCAAGTCGCCGCGCTCGTGCGCCAGGGTTGCCATCCACTCGACGGCCCAGGCAGGGTGAAACGGGAAAAGCGACGCGACCAGGCGCCCGGTCTGGGCCGCCGTGCCGCCTGAAAGGTCGGCGGCGTCGAGGGCGTCGCGGATAATCGCTCCGATGCCGGCAAGGTGTGTGGCGCGCCAGGTACCGGGCGGCAGGCCAGCCAACCCCGTGAGCATAGCCAGGCGCACGGGGTCTTGCTCGTTGCGGCGCGCGTGCACGAGCGACAGGATGTCACCGGCGTGTGCGCGCTCGTAGCGCACCGCGGTCACAAGCGCGGGGAGCGCCGCCGCGCGCAGGTCGGGGTCGGGTGAGCCGATAGTGGGCGCGAGCAGGGCGCGCGCCTCATCCCAGGGCAGCAATCCGGCGTAGAGCAGGCGCTGTGGCGGGCGCGTCGCCAGGGCCGGCAGGGCTATCTGACGCCGCGCCTCGGGCACGCGTAGCGCGGCTGGCAATGCACGCAGGATCTCGACGGCGACGACGCCGTTTCCGTCGCGCCAGCCCCGCTCACCGGCCGCGAAGACGGCGGCGCGGACCTCAGGACGCAGGCGGCGGAAGCGGCCCGCCACCGCCCAGCGCGCCTCGGGCATGCGCTCCAGCGCGGCGATCAGGCGGCCCGCGTCGAGGCGATGCGCGACCCGTTCAAGCGGCAGCGCGATGTCGTCATCCGCGCGCAGTACCACGTCGACGACTGCTGCCGGCCGCCGGTGGAGCAGCGGAATGAGCGCCGCGCCCACGCTACCCAGGGGGACGCGGCTGTCCGGCGATCCGATCAGCGCCAGTGTCGCGTCGGGACGCGACTCGGCCAGGATAGGCAGTGCGGCGTTGAGCTGCCAGAGCAGGCGCGGGTCGTCGTCCGCCATGCCGGCGACGCGCGCCGACAGCGTCTCGACGGCCATGTCGGGATGCAGGCGCGCCAGCCGCACCCAGAAGTGGATGTCGGCGGCGTCCTGTACCTGTGGTAGGTGTGCGGCGACGGCGTCGCGCGAGCCGAACGGTAGCAGGTCAGCTACTTGCCGCGTGTGGCCGTCCGCGGCCAGTCGCTCCAGAACGGCGTCGATGGGACCAAGCCGGCGCTTCAGCCACAAGCGCTTGGCCAGGCGGCGGCGATCCCGTGGTTGGAGGGTATCGAGGGCGCGGGCCGCCTGCGCGTCGTCACAGACGCGGGGGACGAGCGCGATAGCCAGTCCGCGCAGCAGGCGCGACGGGTCGGCCAGCGCGCGCAGAGCGTGAGCGCCGTCGCCGCTGCCGTAGCAGGACATCAGCGCCAGGTGTCGCTCATAGAAGCCGCGTCCCGCCAGGTCGGCTAGCGCCGCCACGAGATCCGCGTCGTCGCGGCTGGCCCGGCCGAGCGCGCCAATCTCGCGCATACGGGCGTCATATGTCAGCGGATCGAGCCACGTCAGGATCGTGTCGGTGGTCGTCATCGGTTGTCATCCCTAGTCTAGTGCGTGGCCTGTCAGGAGAAGTTTTTGAGATGCGGCCAGACGGAGGCCCACGGCATCTTCAGGCCCTGGCAAATCCACACGGGGCGGCCAACCTCCTCGTTCTGAATGCCGTCCTGGGCGGGGACAGTTGCCGCTTGACGCACTGAGGCAAAGTAGGGCGTCAACTCCGCGCGCTGAAAGTCGGTTGCGATCACCACAGAGCCTGGCGCCACACCCTGTCCCCAGAAGTAGTAGGTGTTATGCGGGCTGATCGCCGCCGGTAGATGGTAGGCAGGACCAAGTAGGTCGAATGCGCCGGCCTCGCCGTAGTTGCCGGCCAGGATCGTCGTCTCCGCCTGCTGACGCGCAGGCAGACGCCGGTACACGGCGGCCACGGTCCCCACGAATTGTGACCAGCCAAAGCGATCGGCGACCGGCTGGATGGGGCTCGGCATGACGGTGGCCAGCGTCCGTGGCGGCAGGATCGGCGCGACGACGGGCACCAGCACGACCCCTCCCAGCACCAAGGCGACGACGGTGAGCGGTACGAGTAGGGCGGAGCGTCGTCGCCGTCGTTGTAATCGCGCGCGCCGCTCAAGCGCGACGGCCCCGGCCGCCAGCAGCGGCGGGAAGGCCGGCACGAGGAAGTAGGACTTGGCGTGGCCGAGCAGGAACAGAGCGAACAGGATCAGGAAGGCCCGGCCCAGGGTGCGATAAGGTGCGCCGGCCGGATCGCGCAGCAGATACCAGAGGCCGGCCGCCCACAGCGGGAGCGCCAGCGGCTGCATTAGCAGGACGACCTGGATCAGGAAGGTCGCCGTGTCCTGCCCGTGGTGGTAGTTGCGCCAGAAGGCGAGGGTGGCCCAATCGTGCCCGACCTGCCAGGCGATGTAGGGCAAGAGGAACGCACAGGCTACTAGGGCCGCCAGGTAGGGCCAGCGGGTGCGCAACTCGACGCGCGCCGGGGTCAGGAGGAGACCGAGCGCCACCGCGAACCCAAAGGCGAGGATGGTCAGTTTGGTGAGCAGTCCCAGGCCACACACGAGGCCGAACACCAGCCAGAGGCCACCGCGCTCCCGGCGCACGCCGCGTGGCCCGGTCGTTCGTTGAGGATCGTGCGTGGCCAAGAGGCGTAACAAAAGGAGGGTGGCGAGGGCCCACCAGAGTTCATCGAAGGCGTCCATCGTGAAGAGGGCGTCGGCGCCGACGAACGCGGGGGCGGCCAGCGTCGCCAGGGCCGCGATACCTTGCGCTAGGCGTCCGCCGCCGAGTTCGCGCGCCATCAGGCCGGTCGCGCCAACGATCAGAGCGCCGGTCACCGCGGGCAGCACATGCAGCGCGGCGAGGGACGGGCCGAACAGGGCGCGTTGGAGATCGGCGAGCAGCGCGACCATCGGCGGGAACTCGACGTAGCCACCGGCCAGACGCTTGCCGGCGTCGATGTAGTACAATTCGTCGCGCATCCAGCCGTAGCGCCCCGCGGTGGCCAGGTGCCCGACCAGCGTGATGAGAGCGAGTAGCAGGAGGGGCCAACCGGCGATCGGGGGGCGTGTGCTAGGTGGGGATGGGTCACGCGCGGCCTCGTTACGACCGGCGGCATCCTCTACCTGTACCTGAGGCATCATTGCTCCGCTCCCGCGCGACGCGCTCACCACCGACGAGATCCTTCCCCACACGTCATTCGTGCGTATCATGGTCATGGGTCGTCGTCTCCACTCGTGCGTGCCCGGTCGCGCAGCGCGGCACGGTGCGACAACGTAGATAGCATGGCACGATGCCGGCGTGCTGTCAAACCGTACGATAATTGACATAACAGCGGCTGTCGCGCCTCTGGGAGCGCCGGGTGAGGGCGCGACACGTTACACTATGGGCATAGCGAAGGTGATGGGGGTAGATGCTATGGTAGCGCAACGCAAGCGAATGACCGTCGCAGAGTTCATGGCCCTGCCGGACGACGGCAACAAGCACGAATTGGTGAGAGGAGAGGTGCGCGTCATGCCGCCGTCGAAGGGGGAACACGGGTTTGTCGAGACGGCTATCACAGAGGCCATCGGACGTTACCTGTACGATAGGGCGATCGCGTTAGGATGGGAGCCGCGCCAAGGCATTGGCGCACGCAACAGATTGGTTGGGCGCGTCGGCGGCGGCGAGTTGGGGCTGCGCTTCGCGGTCCCCGACGACCCGAGCATGGTCCGCGGAGCCGACGGCGTCTACGTCCCGCCCGCGCAGCTCGCCGACGTCGCCTGGGACGGGCGGGAGTATTTCCCCGCGGTCCCGGCCCTCGTCATCGAGGTCATCAGCGCGTCGGATCGCGCCGACCAGGTCAATGAGAAGATACAGGACTACCTCATAGGTGGCGCGCGCCGTGTGTGGTGCGTCTACCCGGAGCAACGCCGCGTGCACGTCCACGACGCGCAGGCCCCCGTGCGGGTCGTGAGCGGCGCGGACAGCCTCACGGACGACGACCTGCTGCCCGGCTTCGCCCTCCCGCTCAACCTCGTGTTCGCGGAGCCATAGGTATCCGTGGCGCTAGAAGCCGTCAGCCATCCAGGGCGACGGGCCGCCAAAGACGAGCGTGGCGAGCGCGAGATTGTCCGCCGTCCCCTCGACGAGCCCTGTGCTGCGTAGTTCCTCCGCCGACAGATAGCCGCTGTACAGCGGCGCCAAGCCCCGTATGTCCAGTGTGACGCCGCCCGTCCCGCCAGGGCGTACCTCGCCGCGCCCGCGGTCCACAGTGAGCGTCCAGCGACCCGCGTTCCAGCCCAGTATGTCGTCGCGCACGTCCACATGCAACTCAGCTTGTAGCGCCGGCGGGTAGCCCCTGGTCGTGAGCGCGCCACGCACGTCCACGACGCGCAGCATCCACTGTTCGTACCAGGTGATCTTGTAACCCTGATTCGGCAGATGGAAGAGCAACGGGTCCGCCGGCGCGCCCATCCACTGTATGTTGTCTACGGTTGAACGGTGGTCGGCCAGGAACGCCAGCACGGTGCGCGCGGCCTCAGGCGTGAGCGCCACGAGGTCGCGCACCGCAAGATTCCTGTCGCGCTCATCGGGGGACTGCCGCTGCTCGTAGACGATGTACCCCTCCGGCGCGCCGTCGCGCTCGACGATGTACATATTCAGCACGGTATCGCGCGCGCTTATCTTGCGCTGCCACATGTAGTCGTTGCGGTCGAGGTTGCCAGCGGTGCGACGGGCGCGCTCGGCGTAGAGCGCGCGGATCGTCCCTTCGTCGCCGTCGCTGTCGTTCGCCCGGCGCATCTCCAAGCTACGGCCACGCGGGTCGAGGGCGTGCGCGGGTAGCGCGTAGCCCATGGCGACGCCCGCGTGCTCGTACCCCGCGCGGCGATAGACCACCTGGGTGGCGGGGTAGAGCGTGGAGAGGGGGATATCGCGCGCGTGGAGTTCCTCGAACATGGCGCGCAGCAGGCGGGACCCGATGCCGCGCGAACGGTGCTCCGGCGCAACGGCGACGGCGTTGACGCCGACCATCGGCACGCTGCGTCCGCCGAACCACTGTCCCATGACCAGCATGCCGAGCCCGCCCGCGACGTGCCCGCCGACCCGCGCCAGCCGGAAGTTTCGGGTCCCTGCCGGCCTATGTTCTTGATGTCGGGGACAAGCGGCGGCGAGGGGTCGAACGCATAGTCGGCAATCGCCCTGAACGCGCGCTGCTCGGCCTCGTCGACCGGCGCGCCAATCTCAAGCTCATCCATGTGTCGCCGCGTCGTCATGTGTGCTCCTCTCGGTCGCCAGGAGCGAGTGCATGATGAGATCAAGCCGTCGCCCGTGGAACTCCTCGTATGAACGCAGCAGCCCTTCTCGTTGGAAGCCCGCGCTCGGCTACGCGCTGAGACGCCACGTTGTGCGGTTCTACCAGGATTTCCAGGCGTGCGATACCAAGCGCCGAGAAGGCCCAGCCACCAAGTAAACATACCGCTCCTGCCGCGACGCCTTGGCCGCGCGCCGCCGGAACAACCCAATAGCCGAAGCTCGCGCGGCCGTGCGCCCTATTCTCCAGCCACAAGGCAATCAATCCCAGGGGTTGGTCGGTCGCCGCGTCCGTAATACACAGGACAACACCGGGACGCGCCGCCGCGTGCCGCTCTTGGCGCGCGATCCAGGCGCGCCCGGCCTCGTCGCTGTAGACGCCGGGCACGCTCGTCGTGGCGGGGATATAGGGGTCGTGACTGGCCTGCTCCACGGCAGGCAGATCACGTATGGTCCAGGGCCGCAGTCTGATGGTACTGTTTGACAGCAGAGGATCGGGATAAGCCGGCTGGTCTGTCATGGCTGCCTCGTCGATTGTAAAGGTTTCTTACAAGGGCCGCTTAACGGGTGTTCCCGCCGCGCGCGGGAACTGAGGCGGCGTGGGGCGCGCCTTGTGCAGGGGGATCAGCACGCGGTCGTCGCCGAGGTCGGTGAGCGGCGGCACGCGGATGGGCTCCCCGAGTTGGCCACCGAGCTGTCCCGCCGCGCGACGTCCCTCGGCAAGCTCACCCACGATATCGCCCTTCTTCAAGGCGATCGCCAGGCCACCGACGCGGCAGAATGGCAGCGTGTACTCGGCCAGCACGCGCAGCGGGGCCAGCGCACGGGCCAGGACGATGTCGTAGCGTTCACGGTGGGCGGGCCGGCGCGCCATATCCTCGGCCCGCCCCGTCAGCACAGTAGCGCCTTGTAGCCCCAGGATGTCGACGACGTGCGCTACGAAAGTCGTCTTCTTGCCCACCGAGTCGAGTTCGGTCACATCCCAATGTGGTAACGCGATCTTGAGGGCCAGTCCCGGTAGGCCCGCCCCCGCGCCCACGTCGAGGACGCGCGCCGGCCGCGCCCGCGCTTCCGGCGAGAGCGCCAGTACGACCGTGAGTGCGTCCAGGAAGTGCCGCGTCAGCACCTGCGCGGGATCGGTAATGGCTGTCAGGTTCACGCGTGTGTTCCAGTCGAGCAGTTCGTCGCGGTAGCGCGCAAAAAGTGCGAGTTGTTCGTCGCTCAGGGGCAGGCCGAGGGCGCGCGCGCCGTCCCGCAGGGGCTCCAGCGCGTCCGCATCGGGTAATAGTCTGGAGGTCAAATGCTGAATTTACCTTGCAAGCCCAGGTTGACGATGTGTTCCTGCACCACATGGCGCGGCGCCGCCTTGATGAAGAAGTCGAGGATGTTGACGGTGACCAGGATGTCACCGGCCTGACCAATTACGGGTATCCACGCGGGGACATCCAGCGGCGAGAGCACGAATAAGATCGCGGCGATCGCCAGAACTTTCGGCAATAGCGGCACGCGCGCGTCCAGCATCAGCCGGTAGGAGAGGCGCAGGATGCTGGGTAGGCGCAGCACGAGTTGTACGCGATTGATCGGCGAGAGGTTGCCCAGGTTGAGGCGACGACCCACAAGGTTTCCGACAAAGGACATATGTCATTTCTCCAATAGGTAGTAGGAACGGATCAGCCCCGTCCCCCTATATCCTATCCGCTAAAGGCGGTATCCTGCTGCTGATAGGATGATGGTTCATCAGCTGACAGAAGGTGCTCTCATGACCAGGCTTTTAGGTGTCCTAATTCTCGCCGTCGCCGGTTGGGCGGTGTGGTCGTACGTGCTGCGCCCGGTGGTGCAGCCGCCGACGAACCCCGCGGCCGCCGTGGCCCCGCGCGTGACCGCGACGCCGCGTCCCACTGTCCTCGCCGGCGGCGACGGGCCGGCCGCCGCGGTCGCGCGGAACTATTTTTCGGCGTGGGCAGGCGGCCACTACGCTCAGATGTACGGCGACCTCTCGCCGCACGCACAGCAGACGATCTCGCGCACCGCCTTCGTCAACCGCTATACGGACATCGCCAACGTGGCGACCATCACCGCCGTGCGCCCCGCCATCATGGACGTCGCCGCCCACGGCGCCAGCGCCACGGTGACCTACACCGTCGCCATGTCCACGACCGCCGTCGGCGCCATCTCCGACACGGGGCCGATGACGCTCCACGTCGCGGGCGGCCGCTGGGGCATTGACTGGACGCCCGACCTGATCTTCCAGGGCCTGGGTCCCTCGAACCTCGTGCATTTGCTTACGGGGCAGAACGATGTCTCCGAGGCGGCGCAGCGCGGCTCGATCCTGGACCGCCAGGGACAGCCGTTGGCGGTCCAGGGTCTGGTCAAAGAAGTCGACGTCGTGCCCGCTATCATCCACGATGAGAAGAGTCTGCTCACGTTCATGAGCGGCTGGTTGCACATGCCGGCCGCTCAGATACAGGCCATCTATAAGACCCCCTGGTATACGGCTCATCCCACCGAGCGCGTGCCCATCACGACCGTGACCTCGCTGCAATGGGCCAGCGTGCCGCTAAGCGTGCAGGAGGCGCAGCAAAACAACGGCCTCGCCCTCTACAATGACTCATCGCGCCGCTTCTATCCTCAGCAGACGCTGGCCGCCCCGCTTCTGGGTTACGTCACCTCGACCGACGGCCACGGCCAGGCCGGCATCGAGCACTGGGCTGACCGGAATCTCACAGGGCAGGACGGCGCCAAGTTGGTCATCGCCACCGCGCCGGACTACGCCTACACGGTGCGCGTCATCAAGGAGCGTCCTAAGCAAGACGGCGACACGGTGCATCTAACGCTCGACACGACGTTACAGCGGGCTGCCGAGCAGGCGCTGGCCGGCAAGGTCGGCGCGGTGGTCGCGCTGCGGCCATCCGATGGCGCCGTGTTGGCGATGGCCAGCACGCCCGGCTACGACCCCGGCCTCTTCGCCAGCGGGATCAGCGCCGCGCAGTACAAGGCGCTGATCGACAACCGCAACGGCCCGCTGCTCAACCGCGCCGCCATCGGCGCCTACCCGCTCGGCTCGGTCTTCAAGATGGTGACCCTGGGCGCGGCGCTGGAGAAGCTACATGACACGATCGACACGCAAATCTCCGGCCCCGCCGTCTGGTATGGGCTGCCCGGCTATCCCAAGAACGACTGGAATCCCCAGGGGCACGGCGTCGTCTCGCTGCACGAGGCGCTGGTGCAGTCGTGCGACACCTGCTTCTACCAGATCGGGCAGCAACTCGACAACGTCGACCACAATCTGCTGCCCGACTACGCCCGCGCCTGGGGCTTCGGCTCCCCCACGGGCATCGTCGGCGTGCGTGAGGCCGCCGGCCTGATCCCCGACCCGCACTATACACTGACGCAACTCGGCAAGCCGTGGGTGCCGGGCAACGCCGTTGACATGGCGATCGGGCAAGGCTACGTGCAGGTGACGCCGCTGCAGGTAGCGCAGATGCTGGCCGCCCTCGCCAACAACGGCGTCATGTATCGCCCACGCGTCGTTAGCAAGATCACGGCGCCGGACGGCGCGGTGGTCCAGGACTATCCGCCCACGGTCGCGCGCACGCTGCCCCTGAGCGCGGCGCACCTGTCGCAGATCCTCGACGCGATGCACGGCGTCACGAGCGAGCCGGCAGGCACGGCCTCAAACATCTTCGCCGGTTTTCCCTGGTCCGTGGACGGCAAGACCGGCACGGCGCAAACGGGCGACGGGCGTCAAGCTGACGCCTGGTTCGCGGCGATGGCGCCGTCCGACCATCCCAAGATCGCGCTCATCGTGATGGTCGAGCACGGCGGCGAGGGCTCAACGGTCGCGGCCCCGCTGGCGCGCCAAATCCTGCAAACCTTCTTCACCAAGGACCAGGACCTCGCCGGGACCGCGCCGACGAAGGGGCCGGCCGCGCTGCCGGTACCATAAAGAAAGGGCCAGCGCCTGCGACTGCGGTCGCATGGCAGCACAGGGCACTGCGGTGCTGGGGTGAACGAACCGACCGCAGTCGGCGGTGGTCTGCCATGCGACCGCAGTCGCAGGCGTTATACGTCCAATACGCCCAGAGGCAGCGACGCCGACACGACCCAGTTGGGCGCGTCCACGATCTCGCTGATGGACAGGTCGACCGCGACGCTGCACAGGATGTAGGCGTTGGCCGCGCTCAAGCCGTGCTCTGCTTGTAGGTAGGCGATCATGCCGCGCACGGCGTCTTGCGATGCCGCCATCAGGTCGGGCGCGACGCCTGTCGTGGCGTAGCGCGGACCCGGCGCGGGCTGGGCCGGTGTGCGGTATTCTGGCGCCGCCAGACGCCGGCCGCGCTGTACGCCGAAGCACAGCGTAACGTCGCCGCCGCACTCGATGCCCGTGCCGCAGACCTCGCCGTCGCCCTGCGCGGCGTGTACGTCCCCGACCGAGAAGAGCGCGCCGTCGACCTCGACCGGCAGGTAGAGGGTACTGCCGGGGACGAGCCCGCGCACGTCGAGGTTGCCGCCCACGGCGCGCGGCGGTGTGGTGCTGTGCTCGCCCACCTCGGCCGGCGCCACGCCCATCACGCCGCAGAACGGCTGCATCGGCACGCGCACGGGCATGGATGGCCGCGCCTCGCCTGATGACCAGGGGACGGCCCGCCCGTCGCCCCCGGCGCCGTGCAGGTCCCAGTAGGTGAAGCCGGATTCGGCGACCTCCACACCGAGCAGGCCGCCGCCGGCGCGGAACGCCGTCCAGCCCCACTCGTACGGCACGATGGCAAGGATCTCTACCATGAGTGTGTCGCCGGGACGCGCGCCACGTATAGAGATGGGGCCGCACATGGGATGCCCGCGCCCGCCGCCGGGGCGTTGCCGTCCGCGCGCCGCGCCGGCGGGACGCTGTGGCGCCCACGGCGGTGGGGCCGTCGCGCCATCGCTGGCGTCGACCGTCGCGAAGGTCACGGTGTCGCCAGGGGCGACGGTCAGAGCGGGCACGAGGCTATTGTCCCAGGCGCGGTGCAAAGCGTCGTGGGGGCACTCGAACGTCGGCATATCTGTACAAACCCTTCCATCAAACAAAGAGGATCGCCAGACATCGAACGCTTGCCGCAGCGGGTTGTAGGGGCGTATAGCGATACGCCCGATGTTCGCGGTCGGGCGACCTGGCGTTCGTCTTCCATTAGGCATCGCTGCGGCGAACGGCGGGCATATCGCTATACGCCCCTACAACCCTATCCACGCGCCATATTGTAATCGGATAGGGCTGTATCGCCATACACCCCTACCCCTACCCGACACAATATGCCGCTAGCGGTGGAGGAGGCGTACGGAAAGGATGCTGGCCTCGTAGAGCAAGTAGACCACGGCAGCGGTGACGAAAGGCGTGATGGGGTCGGCCCCTGGCGTGATGACCATAGCCCCGATGAGGCCGATCATAGCAGCATATTTGCGCTTGCTGCGTAGCCACCGCGAGGATGTCAAGCCAATCATGGCGAGGAATGTTAGGACGACCGGCAACTCGAAGACGGCGCCAAAGACCAGCATGACTAAAGCGAGTTGTGCGATGTAATCACTTAGTGTGAGCAGGAATTGCAATGTCGTCCCATTACTTGCCTGTTGGAGACCGCCTTGCTGGGCTACAAGGAAGCCTACAACCCGTGGGAACACTCCATATCCAACACTTATACCTATCAAGAAAAGAACGATGCCTATGAGGACGAAAGGCACGGCGTAGCGCCGTGCATGGACAGAAACGGCGGGTGCTATAAACATCCATATTTGGTACAACAGCACAGGCAGACCGAGTAAGATACCCACGGCCACTGCTATTTTGATTTCTATCGTAAAGGCATCGGTAACTTTTGCTAGTACGAACTCGGCTCCGTGTGGGTTTTTAGGAGTAGCGCTGTAAGGCCGGATCGGCGCCGATAGCAGTCCAAAAACCTTGTCCTTTACAAACCATCCAGCAACTGAACCGATCATAACGGTGATGATGCATACGATGAGGCGATGGCGCAACTCGTCGAGGTGATCGACGACCGACATCTCTTTCGGGTCGGGGTCGTTGAGGGCCAAAAAATTGCTTGCTCTCGCCATCGTCTCCACTTACCTTCGTTGTGCTTGTTGCCCTGCTACATCGCGGCGTGCGACAGATGACAGGTGTGTGATGCGTCACGCCGCGCGAAAGGCGCCGCCTCGTGACGAGTAGACGCCTTTTACGTTGCTATGGCTTGTGAACGGATAGTTGAGCCATCGCGCGACGGTTTAGACGCGGGGGGCCTCGTGCTCATGAAGCGGCGCCTGGGTCGTCTGAGTCGTCGCCGTGTACTCGACGTTGGTGTGCTGCGGGGTTGTGTAGCTCTCGCGCGTGAACGTCTGCTGCTCAGGCGGCAGGTTGGCCGCCGTATCAACTCTGACGCTGTCCTGTAACTCGGTCGTGGCCTTGCGGAACTCGCGGATGCCCTTGCCGAGCGACGAGCCGAGTTCGGGCAGCCGCTTCGGTCCGAAGACGACGAGTGCGATAACCAACACGATGACCAGTTCGTAAATGTGCCCACCTAACATGCCACTGCCTCCTAATCTACCGGCGTCCCCGCCGTCTGTCCTAACCCCATCATACTCCGTGGGGCGTGACCTGTCTAATGTTTACGCGTACATAGAGTATACGCGCTATCGCTGCTCTTGGATCAAGTATACCGCAGGTCCATAGGTTGTGGGATGCCCTCACCCCCAACCCCTCTCCCGTGCGCGGGCGAGGGGAGCCGTCCTACCGTGTGATGCCTTACTCGTCCGGTCGCTTGGCGCCCTTGCGCCAGGGATTTATAGAGCGCGGTAGTAGCACATATGCCCAATAGCGTGCATCACGGGGCAGGTGATAGACGGAGGACGCTCCCCCTCTCCCGCGCACGGGAGAGATAGACGGAGGACGCTCCCCCTCTCTCGCGCACGGGAGAGGGGGTTGGGGGGTGAGGGCATCCCGCGTTAGGCGGCGATGACGGTGCGCAGCCGCTTGAGCGCCTGGGTGTGGATCTGGCACACACGCGACTCCGACACCTCCAGCACCCGGCTGATCTCGTGTAACGTGCGCTCCTCGAAATAGTACAGGCGCAGGAGGCGCTGCTCACGCTCTGTGAGCGTCTGTAGCGCGGAGGAGACCGTGTCGCGTAGGTCGTGCGCCTCCAGCGACGCGTCGGGGCTTGGGATCGACTCATCGCGGACCAGATGGAGTAGCGCGGCGGGGGTATCGTCCTCGTCGGGGCGCGTCAGAGCGTCGAGCGAGAGCGTGACGCGTGAGGCGTCGTGCAGGGCCTGCTCGTACTTGGCGCGGTCGAGCCCGGCGTGGTGGGCCACCTCTTCGGGGGTCGGGACGCGGCCCAACGCGCGCTCCGCCTCGTCACGGGCGCGCTCGACCTGCCGCATGCGCTGGCGTGCGCTGCGGGGCATCCAATCGAGCGCGCGAAGCTGGTCGATGATATAGCCGCGGATACGCGTGACCGCGTACGTTTCGAACTTGACCCCGTGCGCCGTGTCGAAGCGGTCGATGGCGTTCAGGAGGCCCATCATACCGTAGCTGACGAGGTCCTCGCTGTCGAGCATCGGCGGCAGGCTGAAGGAGAGGGTGCGCACGACATAGTGCACTAATGGCATGTACGTGACGACGAGTTCGTCGCGCGTCCTAACCGGCGGGGATATTTTATCGTTGGCCTTGCGTTCTTTGTACTCATGCAGATGGATCATGGCTGTGTTGTCGCTCCACTACTGGTATGCCGTTAAACTGTGTAGCTATCATAGAGCGACGACACCCAGGTGGAGTAGCCTCGAATGGGCCATTTTTGCGACTACTCCGTTGGAGTAGTCAGAAGTCAGAAGTCAGTAATCAGTAATCAGTAATCAATAGCCAGAGTGCGGGCAGCTACGCTTTACACTGAGGGAGAGTTTCTGACTACTGACTACTGACTTCTGACTATTAACTACTCATAGGAGGAGCCATGGCGTTCGATGAGCACCGCGCGGCATTGACGGCCGAGCTCGCGCGGCTGGAAGATTTGGTGCGACAGGCCCGCGATGTGGCCAATAGTCTGGATGCGCGCGCGGAGGCGGCGACAGGGGAGACGGAAACATTCGCCGATGATACGGCGCTGGCGCGGGTCCAGGCCGCGGCTAAACGCGCGCGCCAGGACCTTGGGGCGCTGGCGCGCGCGTTGCATGAGACGCGGGACATCGTGTCGGGTAATTAGTGTTCGCGGCACATCCTGGACGAGGGCTGCGTCGTGGCGTCCCGCGTCAACGCCGAGTAGCCACTCGCGCCTTCTGAGAGGAGTAGCGTGGGCTACTATTGATCGAAGATGTCGTGGGTACCGATGCGCAACCAAATAATGTGCGGATCACTGGGGCGTATCTCGTCGCCATACCGAAAGAAAGCCCGTCCGTCGGGGGCCCATGTCATCTCAAAAGTGTCCTCGGCGCCCTGCACGCGCTTGACGCGCAATCCAGCCCGAAAGCCTTTCCCCGCGCGTAGGTCCGCGACGAACTTGCGACGCGCGACGGCAAAGGCATCGCGCTCAGCATCGGTGAGCTTGTCGTACTCGCGCAGGAAGCGCACGAGCGCATCAAACGTCGGCATGGTCGGCGGCGCGAGCATGAGCGCGCAACGCGGCTTCAAATTCCTCGTCGCTGTCATAGATGGTCCCGGTGGGGGACTCGTCCGCATCGAGGCTGAGGCGGCGCGCCTCGTCTGGCGACAGCCGGCGTACACTGTAGCCGTCGCCATCGTAACGGTCGCCGTCCTCCCTGCTGACGAATCGCGCCGTGAGCCGGTCGAGTTCGTCTAGGTAGTCCGCGACGATACGCCGGACAGCGTGGTCGCGGGCCTCGTCGGTCTCATCGAGCACGCGCGCTAGGTCGGGGTTAGCCGCGAGGCGCGCCGCGACCGCCTGATCTATCTCGTGCGCGGCGCGCTCCCCGATCGTGGCCTTGATATCGTTATCCTGATCCTGCGAGATACGTTCAGTGTTCATCAGCGTTACCCTCTTCGTATATAGATAGAGGGTAGCACACGTTCGAGAGGTGGGCAACGATGGCGCGTTGAGCGCCGAAAGGTAGCTTGACATGACATGTAAAATTATGACTATGTATCGTGTATCACCTCGTTAACAGTCGTACATGTAGGAGTGAGTCATGAAGCGGCGTATCGCGCTAGTGCTGGCCGCTCTCACGCTTGCCGTAGCTATCATCATGGTTATGGGACACCAGCCCACTTCAGCGGGCGCGGTCTACACGGTCGCGCGGGTGCGCGCGGGACTGGCGCGCAATCCGCAGGCGTGGGTCGGGCGGACAATCCTCGTGCGCGGGCTGGTCATACGCTGTCGTCTCGTCGAAGGCTGCATCGCACTCCCACCCGGCATCCCGCGCGTTGGACTAGTCGACGGTATCCCCATCATCGAGATGCCACGGGCGGCGGTCCTCAGCCAAGCGCTGCCGCTGCAGGTTGGGGAAGACCCGCTACGGTCATTCCTGCGCCTGATACCGCTGCTTCGTGGGGTCGTGCCGGCGCCGCGACAACTTTCACCCGCCCAGCCCACGACCTACCGCGTGCGCCTGATTGTGGAAACGCCCTGCGCGGTCGCGAACAGTCACACGTCCTGCGTCGTCGCGTCCCTTATCGACACCAACTAGCAGGCGCGTGAAACAAGACGCGCGAGGGTGCGCCCCACGATTGATGCTGTTGGTAAATGGCAGGGCGTATTAAGAGGGTGCGAGAGAGGGGTGTGGTATCACAAAAGGAGGGTATTGGTCCCGTGCAGAGACGCACGGGGGTGTCTAGCGCA
>JAABUV010001647.1_pt1 | contig 31983 bp, 31 predicted proteins | sample 5559971 | NCBI WGS metagenome assembly JAABUV01 (sample SAMN10711881, study PRJNA513362) | rock metagenome | isolation source: Antarctica rocks | place: Antarctica: Victoria Land, Knobhead nord | collected 2015-12-19
AACAACACCGACCCCAAGCCATTCGTGTGGACCGCGACAACCGACCAGATCCTCGCCAAGGTCCGCCGCGGCCGCGTCACCCTCGACGCAATCACCAACTAAAACCGAGACACTGCACTAGCTAGGCCATCGCGCCGCGGCGTATCCGACCGATGGCCTTTCCCCGGGCCCCATCCGGCCCCCAGCCCGCCGGCCGAGGGCGGCGCCACCGGCGCAGAATCGGAGTGGCACGGATAGGGCGAGCGGGACGCGAGCGGCAACGCCGATGGAGCACCGCACCACGATCGTGGAATTCAGCGAGCGGCGAACCCAGGCCGCGTGCTCCTGCGGATGGCGAAGCGCTGTCTTCGGCGCCGACAAGTCGGCTGGCACCATGGATGCGCTCCAGGAGGCAGCCGAGGCCCGCGACCTGCACGAGTGGGACCAAGCGATCGGCAGCTGAGCCCTGCCGGGTCGCCGACAGCGGGCACACACTTTCTTCCCGGCGCCACCACGCCGACCGAAGTCGGGAAAGAACGCCTCGGGGTCGGTGTACTGGCAGGCAGCCTCCGCCCGCCAGCCCTGCTCACCGTCCACCGGCGGGGACGCGACCAACGACAGATAAGTGAGAACCGGGCGGGCGGTCATGGCAGTACCTCCTGGTCAGGGATTCGTGCGGTGGACGCGGACATCGACTGGTGCGGGCGCACTGGGTCGAGATGGTCTGGAATCACCAGCAGGGCGCAGCACGCTGCGCACGGTGCATCCGGCGGGACGGGTCGGCATGGTGAACCTCCTCGCCACCAAGAAGGTGTGCGCACCACAGGCGGTTGTGACCGTGCGGGGCGCAGAAAGAGGAGAGGGGGGCCGGCCGAGACGAGGCCGGTGATGTCCGGCGCGGGTCGGGGACCAACCCTTCCCGCGCCGGACACCAAGTCCTCCAGGCGAACCAACACATCTCGCGCAGGAAGGACTTCCGGGGCCAGCGTGAGCCGACCGAGGCCATCATAGGCAACGGTCACGGCCACGGGTGCCCGTTGTGGACCCAGCAACATCGGAGTCACCAGAGCGTGGTCAATGTAGCGGGCGGGGCACCGGTCGCGACCGCGGTCAACTCCTCGCGAAGCCAGCGCTCACCGGCGGGCATCTCCACCAGCACCGGGGAAGGGCCAGCGGCAACCCTCTGCCACTCGGCCTCACTCACCGGCCCGCCGGCCCCGACATACACCCCGGTACGCGACGACAGAGCGACGGGCACATCGGGTAATGCCGGCACCGTCACCACCATAAGGGCGGCACTGTCCCAGTGCGCGGCGAGCTCGCGGGGACTCACCCACCGGATTCCCTCGTCCACGGGTGACCACTCCCGGCAGAGCCCGACGGGATGCCCCGTACGCGCCGGGGGGCGACGCCACCGCGAGGGAGTCCCGTCATATCCGGGCAGGTGCTCGGCGGCGTCGATCCGGACTCGGCGGATGATGGTGTAGGTCCCCGGAGGCCACCCGGCGGGGGCGTAGTCCGATACCGCGACCTGCGCCCCGGTCATCCGGTGCGCCGCCGACCAGTCGTGTTCGGGCACGGCGGCGGCGGCCCGCCACATGGCGGGGTTGCGCTTCGCCGCCACGGCGAAGTCACAGCCCAACCCGACCGCGGTGTGGGCCAGCTCGGCGGCGAAGTACCCGGCGTCGGCGCGCACCACTGGGCGGTGGGTGTCGCTGAAGGAGTCCCGCACGTCGTCCGGGAGTGCGGCGACCGCCCTGCCCAGCAGCCCGCTGCTGTGACTACGCACGTCCTGGACCCCGGTGAGCAGGTCAGCGGCCAGGGTGAGCCCGGTGTCGGCCCAGGTCGCCAGATGCGGGCGCCCGGCCCGTTGGCCCTGGTAGTTGTAGGCGACCCCGCGTTTGAGGCGGCCGTAGACCTCCACGTCGGTGGGGTCCAGGTCGATGCCGATTCGCCCGGCGAGCACCGCAGCCCGCCGCTGCTCGCCCAACCGCTCCCAGCCGCGGGCGATGATGGTGGTGTTGCCGGCCTCGATGCCCGCGACCCGGTCCGGGCCGAAACAGCGGGTCAACCCACCCGCGGTGGTCGAGGCCACCGCGGGCACCGCCGAGAGGAGCTGGGCCGCAGCATCGGCCCGGTGCCGGTCCAGGGCAGCGACGAACTTGCCGTCCAGCAGCTGGCACTGCGCCAAGGAGGCCACCAGCTCGCCGCCGGTGACCCCCAGGGCGCGGGTCTTGATCGGGCCGATCCCGGCATCAAGGCCCTCGATCACCCCGAGCCGGTCCATCAGCTCCCCCACCGCGAGCACCCCGGCACTGCCGGTCAGCGAGGCGTCCGGCGCCCCGAACCGGGCCCGGCGGCGAGCCCGGCGGCGAGCCGACTTCCCACCGCTGCGACGACCGCGTAACTTCTTCACCGCGACGGTGCCTCCCTCTCGTGGTCAGATCAGGTCTCAACAACCATGATTCTCCCACGGAGGCAGGCACTTTCGTCATCTCACACGCCGACGACCCCACCCACAGACAGCACTACTCGCGGATTCGGGTCAGACCCACCCGCTACCATCACCAACGAGAAGGAGCCTCCGCCCGAAGGCCATTTACACCGCACACGGGACGCGACCAACCAGGACGGTCACGCCAGGACCGGGATCACCTGCCAGTGCTGCGGCCGCGTCATCGTCGTCAGCGTCGAGGGCCTGTTCCAGACCCCGGCCCGCGGCAGCGCCCAACGCTTCTGCGACCCAGCCTGCAGACAGGCCGCCTACCGGCGCCGCCAAGCCAACGCCCCCGAGGACACCCCCGCCCAACGACAAGGCGGACGAGGACGAAACCTCAACCCCTCCATCAAGCCGGGTGGGGCCAGATCAGACCGCCAAGGTGGGGCCAACTCGAGTTGACACACTCAGCCCGCCGCCAACCGGCGTGCCATCGCGTCCAGCACCCTCAACCGCACCAACCGTGACACCCGTGAGGAGCACGACCATGGCCAGGACCAGCACAACGAAGGTGACCGCCCGGGAACGCGCCCGCGCCGCGAAGGCTGTGCTTGACGCCGAGCGCCGCGACCACGAGAAGGCGGTCGAGGACGCCACCACCACCTACTACGAGGCGCAGGACGCCCGTGACGCCGCGATCACCGTCCTCGAGGACGCCGACACCGCCCGCGGCGCGGCGGTGCAGTCCCTGCTCGACCTCGGGGAGCCACCGGCCCGTGTCGCTGTTCTCGTCGGGCTGAGCGCCGCCGAGGTCCGCAAACTCAAACGAACCGCCGCCGCCGAGGACAGCAACAAGAACAGCCAGCAGGAGATCGAAGCGGCCGACCCCAGCACCGGCCCGGCTGCGCTGGCGAGCTGACCCGGCCGTGCCCATCCGGGCCGGGTCGCTGCCGGAGACGACCATGCTGCAAGTCGACGCGGCTGTGCACGCCGCTGAGGTCGCGCGCTTCACCCGGTTCGTCGCGCGTTGGCCCGGCCCACGGGACTGCTGGCTGTGAGTCGGTGCCATCGCCGACGACGGGTACGGCCGGTTCTGGCTCAACCGCCACGGCCACAAGTACGCCGTGCGCCCACACCGCTACGCCCTGGCCCTGGCCCTGGCCACGCACCTGCCCCTCGGTGAGCACGACATCGTCATGCGAGGTCTGCGACCTGCCGCTGTGCGTGCGCGCCGAGGCGGTCGGCGGCCACCTCGAGGTCGGCACCCAAGCCCAGAACCTCACCCAGATGGGCCGCGCCGGACGGGGTGGGGTACGCAGGTGGCCACACCGCTGGTACGGCCTCAACCGTGCGCAGCGGGCCACGTTGCGGGAATTGACCCGCTCCTCGGTGCGAGCACCGTAGGGCGCGCCGCAGATCGCGTCGGCCTCGGCGCCCATCAGCGCCTGCACGAACGTCTGCAGCATCGACCGAAGCAAGTCAGGCTCGGCGCGCTCGAGGTGCTCGCTCAGGAAGCGGGCAGGGTCGATACTGGGTGTGGCGGTCATCGCAAGGTCTCCTTCAGTCGTGCTTTCGCAGGTCTTCTGAAGGATCACGCGGTGGCCGTCTTCCCCGTCCTCACGACACGCACATCGTCGTCAAGGCCGTACACCACGTCCATGGACTCAACTAGACTCGCACGCAGTTCGTCCTTGCGGATCTTGCCGGTCGACGTCTTCGGCAGTTCACGGAAAACGACGCGTCGCGGCACCTTGTAGCCCGCGATCCGGGCGCGGACGTGTTCGACGATCTGCTCCGCGGTGACCGTGGCTCCAGGTCGCACGCAGACGTAGGCCACGGGTATCTGGCCCCACCGCTCGTCCGGGGCGCCGACCAGCGCCGACTCCAGCACCTCGGGATGGCTGTCGATGACCCGTTCCACCTCGACCGAGGAGATGTTTTCTCCCCCGGAGATGATGATGTCCTTGGACCGGTCGCGGATCTCCACGTAACCGTCCGGGTGGAGCACGGCCAGGTCACCGGTCCGGAACCAGCCGTCCACCATGACCGAGGCGGTGGCCTTCTCGTCCCGGTAGTAGCCGAGCATGACGTCGTTGCCGCGCGCGGCGATCTCGCCCATCGTTGTTCCGTCCGCCGGTACGTCGCGACCTTCGACGTCGATGACCCGGAGGGGGTCGGCGACGACGTTCGCCACCCCCTGGCGCGCCTTCAGCACGGCCTGCTCCTCCGGGAGCCGCTCGTCCCACTCCGGCTGCCACTGGTTGACCGCGAGCGGTCCGAACGTCTCAGTGAGCCCGTAGAGGTGGGTGACCTCCATCCGCAACTCCCGCATGACGGCCAGCAAGGTGGGTGACGGCGGCGCTCCCCCGGTGTCGACATGCACTGGGTGCTCGGGCAGGGGACCGGCGGTGTCCGCGGCGCTGGCGATCATGGTCAGGACGGTCGGCGCGGCACTGAAATGGGTCACTCCCTCCTCGCGCACCAGTCGCCAGATCTCGCTGGTATCCACCGACCGCAGGCAGATGTGCGTACCGCCGGCCGCTCCCACGGCCCAGGTGAAACACCACCCGTTGCAGTGGAACATCGGCAGCGTCCAGAGGTAGCGGCTGTCCGGACGCAGACCGGTGTGGAATGCCATCGCGAGGGCCTGCAGGTACGCACCCCGGTGGTGGTACATGACCCCCTTGGGTCGACCGGTGGTACCGCTGGTGTAGTTGATCGCAAGCAGGGCCCGTTCGTCGGAACAGGGGACCTCCGCCGGTGTGGCAGCGCGCAGCAGGATCTCGTACTCGCTCTGGTTCCCGCCGGCCAGCACCAAACGTACGCCCGTCGCCCTGGCTACCTCGGCGGCCTTGTCGGCCAGCTCCGGAGTGGCGACCATGACAGCGGCCCCCGAGTGCTCGATGACGTAGACGATCTCCGGCACCGAGAGTCGGATGTTCAGGGGCACCAGAACCGCACCGCGCAGGGGGACCCCGTGGTGGAGTTCGAGCATGACGTGACTGTTCGTGCACAGCGCCGCCACCCGGTCTCCCGGCCCGACGCCCAAGGCGGCCAGCAACCCGGTGAGCGCCCGGGAACGCACGCCAAGCTCGGCGTAGGTGAGGCGCACCTCGCCGTCGACCACGGCCGTCCGGTGCCCGAAGACCCGCTCCGAGCGCTCGAGGAAGGCCGTTGGCGTCAGCTCCGAGAAGGTGAAGTCAGCCACGTCCGCTCTCTCCTGTTCCACCCCAACCGCCGGGTCAGGCTTCTCCTGTCCCGGTCGGACCGGGTACCCGCGGGTCCCCGCCGGCACGCCAGCTCCGGGGGTTGGGGAGCAGCGGAAAACCGCCGCCGTTGACGTGGATCTCCTGCCCGGTAATGTAGCCCGCCGCCGGAGACGCCAAGAAGGCCACCATCGCTGCGACGTCCTCCGCCTCCCCCACCTTCTTCACCGCCATGATCGAGGTCATCGACTGCTCCACCTGCTGCCAGTCGGGATAGTCCGCCGCAGCCCGTGCCGTGCGGATGAGCCCAGGCGCGACCTGGTTCACGGTGATCCCGTCCGGGCCCAGTTCCACCGCCAGGCAACGGGTCAGGCCCGAGAGTGCGGACTTGCTGGCGACGACGTGGGCGCGACCGCCCCACCCCCAGTGCGCGTCCTGGCCGCCGATGTTCAAGATCCGGCCCCACCCGACCCGTCGCATCCCCGGTGCGCAACCCTGGATCAACTCGAAGGCCGCGGCGACGTTGACCCGCATCACCTGCTCCCACGCCTGCCTGGTCACCTCTGCCAGCAGGGCCTGCGGGCGAACGGCGGCATTGTTGACCAGGATCGAGACGTCGTGGCTCCCGGTCACCGCTTCGATAAAGGCACCCGTGGCGACCGCATCGCCGAAGTCCGCGGGGAGGCACCACGCCATCCGGCCCTCCGCGCGGACGAGCTCGGCGGTGGTGTCCAACTCCGGGGAGGCGGCGCTGGCGTGCAGCACGACGTCAGCACCGCAACGCGCCAGGGCCACGGCGATGGAGCGGCCGATGTTCCGGGCGGAGCCGGTGACCAGCGCCGTTCGCCCCTGGAGTGCCAGCACGGTCAGCCCAGCCCCCCGTGGTGTGCCGCCTTCGCCAGTTCCTCCCTGAAATCGGGATGCGCGATGCCGATCAGCGCCTGGGCGCGGGCACGCAGGTCCAGCCCCTTGAGGCGGACGGCGCCGTACTCGGTCACCACATAGTCGACGTCGTTGCGCGTGATGGACACCGCGCTGCCCTCCGGCAACCAGGGCGTGATCCGTGAGACAGCCCCGCCGCGCGCGGTCGAGGGCATCGCCATGATGCCCTTGCCACCCGACAGGTAACCCGCTCGGTTGAACTCCCACTGGCCACCGGTCCCGGAGTAGTGCCGCGTGCCCAGAGTCTCCGACGAGCACTGCCCCATGAGATCGACGGCCAGGGTCGCGTTGATGCTGACCTGTTGGTGGTTCTGCTGGTTGAGGCAGGGATCGTTCATGTAGGCGATGGAGTGGATCTCCACGCCCGGGTTCTCGGCGATGTAGTCATAGAGCCGCGGGGTGCCCAGGGCAACGGCAAAGACGGTCTTACCGCGGTGCCGGGTCTTCGAGCCGTTGTCCACGACTCCGTGCTCCACCAGGTCAACCACCCAATCCGAGAGCGCCTCGGAATGGACACCCAGATGCCGGCGCCCGGAGTCGATCAACATCTCGCCGACGACCTGCGGGAGGATCCCGCCACCGAACTGGAGCGTGGAGTGGTCGTCGATCAGGTCGATGATGTGGCTGGCGATCGCTCGCTCCACGTCACTCACCTGTATCTCGTGGCCGCTGGAGGAGTGGCTCTGGGCGGTCAGCGGGTAGTCCGCCTCTACGACCGAATCCACCTGGCTCACGTGCAGCCAGCAGTTCCCGTGGATCCGAGGCTGGTGCTCGTTGACTTCCAGCACGACGTGACGCGCCCGTGGCACGAAGTCGATCCCCCATCCCCCGAAAGCGCCGAGGGAGAAGTAGCCGTGCCGGTCCATCGGCGAGGCGGCCAGCACCAGCACATCGATGTCTTCGGGGTAGAAGCGGGCCGTCTCGGTGGGGATGTTGGGCCGGTAGGACGCGCGCCCCTCGTTGATGGCCTGCCTGATCACGGGATCGAACGAGAAGTCCGAGACGTGGAAGAGGTGCCCGGCGTACTGACCGTCCATGAAGTCCGGGTCGAGCTCCCGGGAAGCCCGGCGCATCGGCAGCCCGATCCGGACGCCGTCCAGGTCGGTCGCCCGCCGGGTGACCGCTTCCACCACATCACAGGGGAACCCCGGTCCCCCGTTCACGTAGACCATGGCCCCGGAGGTGACGAGCTCTGCCGCCTCATCGGCCGATCGGAGCTTCTTCCGGTGGTCGTTCGCCCAGGCCGCGCTGTTCAACTCATTCATGCCTGATCTCTCCTCACATCCGGTGGGACTTGCTCAGCGCCCGGCACCCGGCTGGGCACGAACTGCGGGAGCATGACCGGTCCGACGTCCTCGAAGACCACCTGGACCGGCATGCCGATGGAGACGCCCTCGGGCGGACAGTCACGAATTCCGGAGACCACACGCGGACCTTCGGTCAGGTCGACCAGGGCGACCAGGTAGGGAGTCCGGCCCTCGAAGGCCACGTGGGTGGGGTGGGTGACGACCGTGAAGCTGTGGACCGTGCCCGAGCCGGCCGCCGCCGTCCACTCGATCTCCGCCGATTGGCAGCCCGGGCAGATCGGCTCGGGCGGGTGCCAGTGCAGCCCGCAGGACCTGCAGTGCTGGAGCATCAGCCGCCCCTCCCTGGCACCCTCCCAGTACGGCGCGGTGAGCGGAACGATCTCTGGTAAGACCTGCATCGTCCTAACCTCTCCCGAGGATGACGGAGCTGGATCCGCCACTGCCGAACAGGACGTGTTCGGCGTCGGCGACCTGGTTGGGCGAGGTCCCGCGGATCTGCCGGACGGCCTCGACGACGTGGTTCATACCGTGCACGTAGGCCTCCGAGAGGTGCCCGCCGTGCGTGTTGACCGGAACCGGGCTGTCGGGTCCAATCCCGTGGTCGAGGATGTGCCGCCACGCGCATCCCTTCTCGGCCAGGCCGTACATCTCCAGGCCCATCGGCACCATGATCGAGGTGGCGTCGTAGAGCTGGGCCACGGAGATGTCCTGCGGGCTGATCCGGGCCTCCTCGTAGAGCCGGCTGATGGCCTGATCTGGTGCGTGTTCCAGCAGGTCACGCAGATAGACCGTGACCGGTTCGGCGTGGCGGGTCAGCGACTGGCCACCGCTGAGCACGTAGGCGGCGTCACTGCGCGTGCCGCGCGCACGGTCGGCGGACACCAGCACCGCGGCAGCCGCGCCGTCGCTCTCCAGGCAGTAGTCGTAGAGCCGGAGGGGGGTGGAGATCATCCGACCGGCCTCGTAGGTCTCCTGGTCGAGGAGGCGATCGCGCATCATCGCGTCGGGGTTGCGGTTGGCGTACTGCCGCTGCTGCACGGCCACGGTGCCGAGCGTGCGGGTGACCTCCTCCTCGGTGAGGCCGTTGACGTACATGTATCGGTGCGCCCAGAGCGCCATCACCTGCCCGGGCGAGAGCAACCCGTAGGGCCCGGAGAAGGCACCCGCCGGTGACCGGTCAGTAACTGCGACCGTGGTATCGGTGCCGGAGACGGCGATGTTGCGCTCTGCCCGCCCGTACCGCACACCGGACCGCTCGTTCAGCGACCGGTAGACCAGCACCACGGAGGCCTGGCCGCATGCGATCGCGGCTGCCGCCTGGGCGACGACGGCGGCTGAGGCGGTTCCCCCGAACGGGATGTCGGCGAAGAACCGCAGGTCACGGATCCCGAGCGAGCGCACGAGCATGGCCGGCGTGACGGCGTCGTAGCTGTACCGGATGATGCCGTCCACCTCGGACGGGTCCACCTGCGCGTCGCGGAGCGCGGGTATCACTGCTTGCAGCGCGAGCTGCCAGTCCGTCCGGCCCGAGTTCGTGCTGTAGTCGGTCTGCCCTATCCCCACGATGGCGGCCTTGCGATACATCACATGCTCCTCACACGACGAGCAGCGGATTGACGGGGCTGCCCACTCCGCGACTGATGCGCAGCGGCGCCAGCACGAGCAGGCCCGAAGACACCTCGTCGGCGGCGACCTCCTGCAGGTCTAACAGCTCCAGCAGGTACACCCCGCGGTCCCGCAAGAGCGCCCGGTGCAGTCGCAGAGGCACGTCGTTCAGATCTTCGACGGCGGGGTTGTCGGCACCGACGACGGCAACATCGCACTCGGCAAACCATTCGGCCGCCTCCGGGGAGACGGTCGGAGACGCATCGGCGGCGACACCGGCGGCGTTCGACTCCATCCAGCCGGTACGAACCAGCACCGCGTCCCCGGGGCGGACTTCGATGCCCCGTTCGCCGGCCTGCTTGGCGAAGTCGGCACTGCCGATGCGGTTGCCGTCGAGCCCAACGGCGTCCCTGAAGTCGAAGACGTGGGCGGTAGTCACCATGCCGCCGGCCTTCTCGATGCCGCAGCGACTCGCACCGCTGCTGCGCACCTCCCGGTAGGAGAACCCGTTGTACATGGCTCCGTGGGACCACACGTGCGAGAGCGCGTCGACGTGCGTCGATCCATGGACGGCCATGAACAGGTAGTCGTCGGCCGAGCCTTCGCTGTCCTCCCGGCCCAGTGCGGCGTAGTCGCCGCCGTCGACGGACATCAGGTGCAGGGGTGACATACGCCGTCCCACGACGGGCGCGCCCTGTCGTACCTCGATGCCCAGGTCGTAGATCCGGCCGTGCGTGGGAGCACCGCAGGCGCGCAGAACCTGAGTCGGCGACAGCAAGTTGGCCGCCCCACGTTCGTCGTCCTCGCCCCAGCGGCCCCAGTTCGACTCCATGGTCGCCTTTCCTTCCCACGACACGCATCGCGGGCTGCAGTCCGCCCCTCGTGTGAGGCCCAGGGACTCACTCTAGAAGCGGTGGCCCCTGCGGTCAACCGACCGCTCGGTAGGAAAGCGAAAGCCTTCGAAACACGCCTCAGGTACGGATGTAGGCCATTACACCCGCTTCGTCTGCGACCCCGCAGCCGACCCTGGGCGACCAGCAGCTCCAGGTGTGCTGCGGTCTCGGCCACGGCCAGCATCTGGTTGAACAGGTCGAGCGCAGCCAACTGCCAATCGTGCCGGGCCACCCCAGCCGACCGGCCACCTCGTAGGCCGTCGCCGCGCCCCGGCGGACGAGCTCCTCGACCGCGCCCAGCCGCTCCCCGTGGTGGTGCACCAGCTGATCGATCCGCGCGTGCACGCTCTCGGCCACTGCGCCGTGCGCCGGCAGGAGGCGGGCGTCCGGTCGACCACGGACCACTGCGAGGGAGGCCAAAAAGCTGCCGAACGGGTTAGGCGAGGGCACCACCTCGAAGCCGATGGAGGGGTGATCGTCGGGAGCACGTGGTCACCGGCGAACAGCAGCCCCGCCGCGGTGTCGTGGAAGACGACGTGGCCCCGCGTGTGCCCGGGAGTATCGACGACCTCGAGGACATACGATCCCGAGACCACGGTCTCGGCGTCCCGCAACCAGTCGTTGGGTATCTCCCACTGATGTCGGCCCGCCGGGACTGCAGCGCGATGCTGCTCCTCCAGACGCCGCGCGAGTTCGCCCGCACCGTGCGCGCGCAGCAGCGCCAATGGGACGTCATCGGCACGTGATCGGGCTTCGTCAGCAGCTCAAGGGACGGGCGCTCGCCGGCACCGAGCCGGATCGGCGTCCGGAATTCGCGCCGCAGCGTCACCGCCTGCGTGTAATGATCGCGGTGCACGTGGGTGACGAGGAATTCCCGGACATCGGCGAGGTCGTACCCGAGCGTGCCCAACGCCTCGGCGAGCTGTGTTCGGGCCTCCCGGATCGCCCAGCCGGAGTCGACCAGCACGGTGCCGTCGTCACCGGTCAACGCGTAGACGTTCACCGTCCGCGGGCTATAGGTCGGCAGCGGAAGCGGGATCCGGTGGACTCCGTCGACAACCTCGAACGCGCCCGAGGACGTCCAGTCACGTCCGGCCGGCTCAGGTAAGCCCTACCTCCTCCGAACCGACTCGGCCGCGACACCGTCGACGCCGCACTGCTCCCCGCGCACAAGCCCTCGGCGTCCGGCGTCCCCTCGGTCATTGCGGCGGCGGCAGGACGCCCCGCCGTGCGAGTTCGGCGAACCAGTGATCGAACATGTCCTCGGTGTCCAGACACTCGTCGAAGCCTGCCTGCCGGAGCTTCACGGTGCTGACGATGACGGGAGCGGGTGCCCGGCGGGCAGCGGTAGCGAAGCTGTGGTCCATCGCGTGGTGCGACTCGCCCAGCAACTGCCGTAGCGGGATGGGCCGCAGCCCGTTCCTCCGCACGATCTCGTCCCACACCGGCGCCTTCTCCGCCAGGAACGGGGCCATCTTACGACGGTCGTCGGCGGCGACCTCCAGCTTGAGCGCCCGTCCGATGGCCGGCCACAGGTTGCGCCACTCGGCGACGTCACCGTTGGCGACGTTGAACGTCTCCCCCCACGCCAGGGGGTCACCGGCCGCCCACTCGAGCGCGCCCGCAACGATCCGGGCGTCGACGGCCTGCCACAGGTACGAGGGACCGCCGGGAAAGGAGAAGGGCCGATCCTCGTGCCGGCAGATCGCCGCGTACACGCCGATCACGGGGATCAGGTTCATCGCCACGCCGACGGCGCCGCCGAACGTGGTCTGCGGCCGGAAGACCGTCCAGGTCCAGTCCGACGCGACGGATCGCAGGTAGTCCTCCTGCAACCAGTAGAAGTTGTCGTGCGGGTCGCGGGGTGCCTGCTCGCGTGCGGGCACCGGTATGGGGTGGAGGTGGGCACCGTAGGCCTTTGTCCCCTGCAGCAGGCTGACGTGCCGCAACGGGGCACACCGGGCCAACGGGTCCAGGAAGTTGCGCAGCATCGCCAGGTTGGTCTCCATCTGGGGCCGCGACCGCCATCCCGCCACCAGGCCCGGCTGCTCAGCGAGGGCCGCATACACGCCGTGACTGACCTCGCCGATCCCGGGCAGGGCCGCGGCGAAGGCCGCCGGATCAGTAAGGTCCACCGGGACGTGCCGGAAGGGCAGGTCCGTCGACAGCTCTGGCCGGCGGCGGGAGACGGCCGCGACGTCCCAGCCCGAGGCGGCGAACCGCTCCACTGCGGCGCTACCGATGACCCCGCTGGCCCCCGCAATGACGACCGTGCCCCGCGCCGGCATGCCGTTCAGCGACCATCGTCCGGGCGCAAGGTGGGCGGCTGGTGAGCGCCCTCCACGTCTCCGTAGAGTGACGCGTCAAAGTCTTCGACCAGTTGCCGCTGGTCGACGTCGCCCTTCACGGTCCTGGGGATCTCCGCCACGAACCGCAGGTAGCGGGGCACCTTGTAAAAGGCAATGCGCTCTCGCAACAGTGCTGCCACCTCCTCGGCCTGCAGCGCAACCCCGGCCGCAGGGACGAGGACCGCGGCGATGTCCTGGTCTCCCATGGGGGAGGGCACTCCGAACACGCCGACTCCGGTCACGCCGTCGAGGTCCAGCAGCGCCTCCTCCACCTCGCTCACCGACACGTTCTCGCCCTTCCGCCGGACCCAGAAAGCCTGACGCCCGGAGAGGTACAGATGTCCCGCGTCGTCGAAGTGGCCGAGGTCCCCCGTATGGATCCACAGGTCCCGCCAGGTCTCGAGGGTCTTCTCTGCCTGCCCCAGGTAACCAAGGGCGACGATGCCGGGGAGGCGGGGCCGGACCAGGATCTCACCGTGCATTCCCGGGACCGTGGACCATGAACCATCCACGTCGACGGCGACCTCGTAGTCCGCATGGACGGTTCCGACCGATCCGGCCCGGCGGTCGCCAGGTCGGTCGTGCGTGACCAGGCCTCCGGTCTCGGTGAGGCCGTAGATGTTGACCGTCGGGATGCCGAACCGCTCCTCGAATGCCGTTCGACGCTCGTACTCGTGCTCGGCTCCGTACACGCCGATCGCCAGACGGACTCGGTGCGTCCGGTCCTCGGCCCTCTCGGGTTGAGCGAGCAACGCGCCGGCCATCGGTAGGAAAGGGTCCACGATCGTGGCGTCGGCGGCATGCACCTGGGACACCCAGCGCGAGGCGGAGAACCAACGCGTGGTGGCCGCCGTGGCGCCGAGGACGAGACACGGCGCTAGGACGCCGAAGTTTAGCCAGGCGTGCGATATCTGCAGCACCGAGAAGAAGACGTCCTCGGAGCGCATGTTCAGTGCCTGGATGATGCGCCGGGCTTGGCTGACCGCAAAGGCGTGGGGCAGTGCGATCGACTTCGGCGCTCCGGTCGTAGCACCGGACTGGATGACCCAGGACATCTCCGCTGGTGCCCAGTGGTGGTCCGGGGACTGCGCGGTCGCCGACGTCTCGAGCCGGGGAGCCACGCTCGATGACGGCTCGTCAGCGAAGAGCCTGACCTCGACCTGGTTGGACGGGTCACCGAGGAACGCGTGCCGTTCGTAGAGTTCGGCGGTGGTGAGCAGCAGCCGTGGGCGGAGGTTGCCACAGCTGTGGGCGTAGTCGGCCTGCCGCAGGGAGACGCTCAGCGGGGCCCAGACCGCCCCTGCGCGCAGGCACGCATGGGCTGCCACGACATGGTCAACCGAGTTCGGCGCCAGCGTCGCGACGACATCGCCCGGCCCGACACCGGCGGCGACCAGCGACGCCGCCATCTCGCGGGCGCGGGAGCGCAGCCGACCGAAGGTGATCCGGTCCCCGTCGCAATCGAAGTGAACGGTCTCCGCCACCTGCTCGGCGCGCTGGTCGAGTAGGCACACCAGGCAGAAGTCCGAACCGGGATGCGGGACCTGTTCGCTGCGCGGTTGGCCGAACTCCGTCGAACTCACCATGTAAGCCTCCCCTCTGACCGAGGACGGACTGTGACCTGTGCTTTCCGGAACGTATCGGCACCTGAGACGAGCGGTCAACCGCTCGTTAGGTCCCCGTCTTTTCGTCGCGTTCGGCCCGAGGTCGTTAGCCTCAGCCCCCGGCCGACGAAGCGACGATGGATCGAGCGGGGCAGCACCCGCAGGCCCTAGCCGAGCCGACGCAGGTAGTACACCACCAACGCGGTTAGATCGCGCCGATGCCTACCGGCTGCCCGGTAGACACTGGTAGCGTCGCGCCCACAGAGTCGAGGACCAAGCCGATGCGTCCGTCTCAGATGCAAGCCATCGCCCCAGGCACCCCCGAGGACTCGCCTGCCAAGCCGGGCACCTACGAGCGCCTGCTCGCGGCCGCGGCCGCGATGTTCCGCCAGCGTGGATATGAGGGAACCAGTACCCGCGAACTGGCCGACGTGCTGGGTGTCCAGAAGGCGTCCCTGTACCACTACATGTCGAGCAAGGAAGAGTTACTCTACGAGATGTCCACGCGGTCCATGGACTTGATGGACGCGCGCATCGCCGCGGCGGTGCAGACGTCGACCGGCGCGATCGACCGCCTCACCGCGCTCATCGAGAGCCATGTCGAGGCGATGCTCGAGAATCCAGACCCCTACGCGGCCAGCCTGTTGGAGATGCGGTCGCTGCGCGGGGAGCACGCGCGCCAACTGATCGCTCGGCGGAAGAACTACGAGAAGCTGGTGGTCGAGATGGTGGCGGCCGCACAGGACCACGGCGCCTTGCGGGCCGACATCGGCCCGTACCACCTGGCGCGGTTACTGCTGGGCACGATGAACTGGACGCTGTTCTGGTACCACCCCGAGGGGCCGGTCTCGCCGGTAGAGGTGGCCGCAATGATACGAACGGTCATCCTCGACGGGTTCCTGGTCCGCACGGCGTCCGACAACGACGGTGAGCCCGACCAGTCCATGACGCCGGAGTCCCGGGCGAGGGGAGCGAGCACGTGAGCCGAGATGCGGACCTCGAAGGACGGGTCGCGATCGTGACTGGTGCAGGATCGCGAGTGCCGGGGGGCATCGGCAACGGCCGGGCCACCGCGATCCTGCTCGCGGGCGTGGGAGCACGGGTGCTGCTCGTCGACATGGTCGAAGAGTGGGTCGAGGAGACCGCTGAGATAGTGCGCTCCGCGGGGGGCACGGCGGTTCGCGCCATCGCCGACGTCGCCAACCCGGAAGACTGCGCCGCCGTTGCACGCACCGCCCTGGACACCTGGGGACGGATCGATGTGCTCATCAACAACGTGGGGGTGTCGGGGCCACCCGGCGACGTCGTCGACGTCGACCTGCTCGCGTGGGAGAAGGCGATGCAGGTGAACGTCACCTCGATGATGCTAATGTCCAAGCACTGCGTGCCCGCGATGCGCCAACTGGGCGAGGGCTCGATCGTGAATATAGCCTCCGTGGCCGGACTCGTGGGTGGCCATCCCAGCATCGCCTACCCCACCACCAAAGGTGCGGTCATCAACATGACGCGGGCGATGGCGGTGCACCACGGACCAGAGGGCATCCGGGTCAACGCTGTGGCGCCCGGCATGGTGTACACGCCGATGGTCTATTCTCGGGGCCTCACTCCGGAGATGCGCGAACACCGTCGACTGCGCTCTCTGCTCCAGACCGAGGGCAGCGGGTGGGACGTCGGTGAGGCGGCCGTGTTCCTGGCCGGCCCCCGGGCGCGTTGGATCACCGGCGTGGTGCTCCCCGTGGACGCCGGCGCCACGGCCGGCCAAGGCCAGCTGCCGGTCCCGCCCAGCGACAGCACCCTCGCCCCCGCATGAACCCAGAAGGAGAGGGGCGCGCGACGACCAACCCCGAACGAGGGAGCATCCACTGATGAACCGCCTGCCTCTGATCCCTGTCGAAGAGAATTCCGATCCGGCACTGGCCCGAATTTTCGGCGCCGCGCGCTCCGCACAGGGTGACGTGTCGGATCTCTACCGGACGCTCGGGCACGCCCCCGCCATGCTGGAGGCTTGGACCGCTATGGCCTGGCCGTTGCGCTCGGAACCGAGGACTCCCCGCGCCGTGCGCGAGCTGATCATCATGCGGGCCGCCCAGCTCACCGGCGCAGTCTACGAGTGGGGCCACCACTGGCCGATGGCCTTGGCCGCCGGGGTGCCGCGGGAGAAGCTGCTGACCTTGTCGACGTGGAACCAGGACGAGTCGTTCACTCCGGAGGAAAGAGCCGTCCTGGCCTATGCCGAGCGAGTACTGGCCGACGGGCGTGTGGACGACGACGTCTTCGCCCGGCTCGCCGGGTTCTTCGATCCCGAGGAGATCGTCGAGATCACGCTGACGACGACCTTCTACGCCTGTGTGGCTCGCCTCCTGCTGGCTCTGCGGATCGAACTCGAGCCGGAGTACGCCGAGCAGATGGAGGGCTGGGCATGACCTGCCCGGAGCAGCTGCCCCGCTATGCCGAGCTACCGCCCGCGGATCCTTCTGGACGGACGGGCTGGAACCTATTCGGCCGTGACGACGTCGGCCTGTTCAACCTGCAGACTCCCGACCGGGTGGCGGCGGCAGCGGCGCTCGTGCGGCGGGGAGCCGTCTTCCCCCTCAACGCTGCAGTTGACGTCATCGACCCGCCCATGTTCAAGCGGGCGGCGCCCCGGCATGAATCGCTCGTGGCGCTCAACGGTGGCGCGCTGGACGACGTCATCCACGACTTCTATCCGCAGGGTTCTAGTCAGTGGGACGCGTTGGGGCACGTCGCGTTCCGGCCCGGGGTCTTCTACAACGGCACCGACGCCGACGGCGTCGTCCACGGAGGACGCAACACCATCGACCACTGGGCGCGGCGAGGCATCGCCGGCCGCGCCGTCCTCCTCGACGCGGAAGCCGTGCTGGGCAGCCGGTATGACGACTACCACCCGGCCGCGAGCTGGGCGATGACCCCCGAGCACCTCGAGGAGTGCAGGAAGGCGGCAGGCGTCACCTTGGAGGCCGGTGACGTGGTTCTGCTCAACACCGGATTTCTGCGCTGGTACCAGAAGCAGGAGCTGGAGATCCGGCGTGCGATCGCGCCCCGCGATCAACTGAGGTCCGCCGGTCTTGCGCACACCGAGGCGGTCGCCGAGTACCTCTGGGACCACCACGTCTGCGCTATCGCGGCAGACAATCCGGCGCTGGAAGTGTGGCCCCCGGACGAGCGTCCCGAGAGCGCTCCCTTCGGCTATCTGCACCGCATCCTCATCGCACAGCTCGGCATGGGGATCGGCGAGCTTTGGCGACTGGCAGATCTGGCCGACGACTGTCGGCAGGACGGCAGGTACGAGATGTTCCTGACCAGCGCACCTATGAACCTCCCGGGCGCAGTCGGTTCCCCCGCCAACGCGCTCGCGCTCAAGTAGCCGGGCCGACGGATCAGAGCCCTGCCGCGCCGAACGATCAGAGCGTGCGGCGCCGCCCGCCGTCGACCGTCCACGCCGCGCCGGTCACGAACGAGGACCGGCTCGACAGCAGCAGGCAGGCCGCAGCGACCAGCTCGGTCGGATTCCCGTCGCGATCCATCGGCGTGCCATGCCGACCGCCCCGCTGCTCGGCGGTGCCCTCGGCCGCAAGCTGCTGCAGGCGGGCCGTGGCGAAGGGGCCAGGGATCAACACGTTGACCCGAACGCCACGGGTGGCGACCTCGGTAGCGATCGTCTTCACGTATCCGTGCACCGCAGCGCGTGCGACGTTGGACGCGGCCATGCCGACCATCGGCTCCACACCCGTGCTGGAAGTGAGTGCCACAACAGCCCCACCGGACGGGAGCTCGCGGACAATTTCCCGAATCAATGCGATCGGCGCCACGACCGCTGACTCCATGGCCCGCCGCAATCGCGCATCGTCGAGGTCCGTGGCCGGACCGGGGTCAGGGCCACCATGACTGACGAACGCACCGTCCAGCCTGCCGAAACTCCGCCGCGCACGCTCGATCAGCCGGCTGGGGGTCGTGGCAACGAGCAGGTCAGCGGCCAGCCCAACCGCCCGCTCCCCCAGTGTCGACACCGCCTCGGACACCCGCCGTGAAGAACGCGAGCAGACGACCACCCGGGCGCCCTCGCCGACCAGGCCTGCGGCTACCGCGGCGCCCAGGCCGCTGGTTCCGCCGCTGACGATGAAAACTTTGCCGTCCAGATCCAGATCCATGCCGTCCTCCAGCGAAGTTTCAGCGGTCGAGGTGGGCTACGGCCTCGGACAGCAGCTCGAACTGCCGAAGGAGGACCGACACATTGGGGTTGGGCAAATCGATAGCCAGGTGGGTTACACCCAGACGGGCGTACTCAGACAGCAGGCCAGCGGCCTGCGGCACCGAGTAGTAGGCGCGAGTGCGCGGCCCGGTGTAGGACAATCGCGGGTCCTCCAGCCCCCACACGAGCGCGGCAGCCACCTCGGGGACGGGCGTTCCACTCGTGTCAGCCACCTGCCTCAGATAGCCCATTCCGTCCGCCAGCACGTCGGGCTCGATCTCGGTGGGAAACCAGGCGTCCCCCAACTCGACCGCCCGGCGAACCGCATGCCGGCTGTTCCCGCCCACGAACACGGGGGGATGCGGTCGCTGCACACTGCGGATGAGCGGCCGCACCTCCGGCAGGTTCGCGAACGCGCCCTCGAAGGAGAGCTCGTTCCCCTGCACGAAGGCCCGGATGAGCCGCAGATACTCGTCGGAGCGCGCCCCCCGCTCGGCGAAGGGCACGCCAAGGGCGGCGAACTCCGCCTCCACGTGGCCCACCCCGACGCCGAAAATCATGCGACCTGAGGAGAGCACGTCGAGGGTGCCCAGCATCTTGGCCTGCACGACCGGATCGCGGTACGGCAGGACAATGATCGAGCTGCCCAGCTGTACCCGACTGGTACAGCCGGCGAGGAAGCCCCACAGCACGTAGGGGTCCAGCCACCAGTTTTCCGCCCCGTAGTAGTCGACGGCGGACAAGTCCGGGACTGCCGCATCGGCGCCGTCGAGGTTCTTGTACATCGGTTCCACCCGCGTCCGCGCGAGCGTTCCCACGGGCGCTACGAGATGGTCCTGCACCCACAACGAGTCAAAGGCCAGTTCCTCGGCCATGGTGGCCAGGCGCCGAACCTCCTCGGCCCGGACCCACGACCGGTAGCAGGGAATCCACACGCCGACCTTCATGAAGCATCCCCTCTGGCCGGATCCCCGGCGTTCTGCGGCAACGCGCCCAGCGGCACGCGGCTCAGTGAGCAGGGCATCCCAGAGCGGGGCGATCGTTCCGCTCTGGGATGCCCTGCAGTGTCTAGACCGCCTGTCCGCCGTCCAGGCCGTACTTACTCTTGGCCTCTTCGGAGAACCGGAAACCTAGGCCGGGCGTCTCACTCAAGTGGATTCGGCCGTCGCGGACCTCCGGTGCACCCTCGAACAGCTCGTCCCACCAGCCGGGGATGTACTCCACCAGCGTCCCGTTCGGGGTAGCGGACATGACGTGTGCACTGACCTCGGTGAAGGTGTGCGAGGACACCGGCACGTGGTGGGCATCGGCGAACACCGCGACGTCCCGGAAGCCGGTGACACCGCCGCACCGCATCAGGTCGGGCATGTAGACGTCGGCGGCGCGCCCCTCGATCAACCGCCGGAAGCCGGGAACTCCGTAGACGGTCTCCCCCGTCGCGATCGGGACGTCCAGTTCACGGGCGATCTCTGCCGACCCCACGATGTCGTCGGCCGATGTTGGTTCCTCGTACCAGTAGACGCCGCAGGCCTGGAAGGCGCGCCCGGCGGCCAGCGCATCGTGGACCCGCCATGCCTGGTTGGCGTCGACTTGGATCGCCATCCCCTCACCCACCGCCGACTGCAGTTCCTCCAGGCGACGCAGATCCTCGCGCCAGTCGTCAAAACCGATCTTGATCTTGTAGTGAGTGAAGCCCTGGTCCTTCAGCCGCTGCCCTTCCTCGACGAGCTCCGCGAGCGGGTAGGAGATCCAGCCACCGGTAGCGTAGAGCGGCAGCGAGGTACGTGAACCGCCGAGCAGCCGGAACAGCGGCATCCCGGCTTCCTGCGCGTGCAGGTCCCACAACGCCGTGTCGATCGTGTTCATCGCCAGTACACCGATGCCAGCCTGGCCGGTAAAGTTGAGGTCCTGCCACATGGCCTGCCACTGGTCGAGGACGCCCGCCTCCGGCTGGGCCTGCACAACCTGGCCGAGAGCGTGCACGGGGGCACGGATGGCGAATGCCTGCTGGCGGTTGAACGCGAAAGCGTAACCGATCCCGGTCCGGCCGCCGGAGGAGATCTCGACGAGACGTTGTCGATCCGGTCGATCCGATGGATGGCGGTGCGCAGCTCACGCTCCAGCGGCAGGGCGACGTGGTAGGTGCGGATCGCGTCGATCATGAGGTCGCTCCGCCGGTCGAGGCGCCGCCATCGGCGGTCGCCCCGGGGTTCTCGTCCAGGACGAGCACACCGTTGCGCGCCAGATCGTGCGGTTTGAGTTCCACGAAGCGGACGCGGACCTTCTCAGGCTTCGCCCCCAGGCAGTCCACTGCGGCTCGGGTCACCTCCCTGGCGAACTGCCGGCGCTGGTCAATGCTGCGCCCCTCCAGGATCTCGACCGAGATGAATGGCATGTCTCCTCCTTCGTCGTTTTCTTGCCGGTCGTTGTCCGGCCCCGACCATCGAAGCCGGACACCACTCCCCTGCCGCCCGCCTGCGAGGCTCCCACCCGGGACCTGCCAAAGGCCCCGGCGGACGGGGGCATCGCTCAGACCTCGCCGCCCCGGCTGATCACCGCCTCGGTGAGCGGGCTGGGGGCGCGCGACACCGGTACGTCGATGCATGCCGGCACCCCGGCGTCTAGGGCTCTCTGCAGCGCGGGCCTCAGCTCTCCCAGCGAGGTGACCCGTTCCCCGTGACCTCCCAAGGCGGTGATCACCCGGTCGTATCGGACGTCGCTGAGCTCAGAGGCGAGCACGTAGTCGTCCCCGTACAGACCGCGCTGCAGGTTGTACTCCAGCCCCCAGCAGCTGTTGTTGCCGACGACGGCGACGAAGGGCAACCGCTGCCGCAGAGCCGCCTCGAACTCGATCAGGTAGTAGCCGAAGCTCCCGTCACCGGTGAACAGCACCACGGGATCGTCCTGACGGGCCAGCTTCATCCCCAGAGCCAGGGGTGTCCCGGCTCCACACGTGCTCATCGGTCCCAGCCGGATCCACCGCCCGGCCCCGCGCGCGGGGAGAACCGCGCGGCACCACTGCACGAAATCGCCTGCGTCGAAGACAAGGGACACCGGTCGGGGCAAGGCTGCGCGGAGCTCCTCGGCAACGGCCAGCGGGTGCAGCGCGCCGTCCGACTCCTGCGCCTGCTCCTCCCGTCCGCCGCGAGAGCGGCCAGGCTGATCGGCGGCGTCCGGCGCAGCTCATCGGTCCACCGCGAGAGGTTCCACTCCCGGTCCTCTGCGGCAGCGACCAACTGCGCGACGAAGGAGCCGACGTCGGCCACGATGCCGAGCTCGAGCTCCCGATTGCGTCCGAGGTTGGTGGTGTCGGGTTCGACCTGGATGAGAGCAGCCGATTCGGCGAAGAACGGTGGGCTGCCGAACCGGAGACGGAAATCGAGATTCTTGCCGAGGAGGAGAATGACATCGGCCTCCGCGATCCGCCAGGCGACAGGATTGAGTGACGGATCGGCGTAACCGAAGACCAGCTCGTGGTCGTCATCGACCATGCCGCGGGCCATGTCGATCGTGAACAGCGGCAACCCCGTCCGCGTCAGCAGCCGCTGCAGGTCGGCCTCCGCATGGCCATGTACGCGCCGTTGCCCGCGATGACCACGGGGCGACGGGCACCGGCGAGCAGGCGGACCGCCTTGTCGACCGCAGCAGCATGTGCCACGGCAGGGAGCAACTCCGGACGAGGACTCGTTCCGGAGCCCTCGCCGACCGGCTGCCGGAGGAGGTCCGCGGGCAGGCTGAGGTGCACGGCACCAGTCACGCCGCTGCGGGCCCGTCGGAACGCCTCGGTCACCGATTCTGCCAGCTGGTCGATGTGGGTGACCTGCCGCGCCCACTTGCACAGCGGCGCGGCGACCTCGGCCTGGCGCATCTCCTGCTGGGTTCCGCGGCCGGTCGTGCGCACGTCCCCCTGGCCACTGAGCAGCACGACCGGGCTGCCGGCGGCATGGGCCGTCGCCAGCCCGGTGAGCGCGTTGGTGTGCCCCGGTCCCCCGGTCACCAGCGCGACCGCCGGCAGTCGGGTGGCGCGGGCATACGCGTCGGCCGCCATGACGGCGCCAGCCTCGGTGCGCGTGTCCACCAGTCTGATCCCCGCATCGTGGAGCCCTTCGTACGCGGGGAGGACGTGGTTGCCGCATAGCGTGAACACCACCTCGATGCCCTCTCGCTGCAGGCATTCAGCCAGCAGATGACCTCCGTGCCGGTCCGCCATGTCGGTCCCTCACTCCCTCGTCATGTGGCGCCGCGCCCAGGCTCCTGCCGAGGCGCCGCCCGTTGTCGGCCGTCCGTTGTGGGCCGTCCGAGATCCCGATTCACCCGCTCCTGCGGGGCGACAGTCACTGTCCGCTGCTTGCTGTAGGACTCGAGCGCCGGCCGACCCGGCGCGCCCGTACCGCGGCGGGCGGAACACCGCTGTGGCCGGCCCGTGGCGGTCATGAGCCTGCCGCCCCTCCCGCGTCGCTCACCGGCTCGGTGGGGACGAAGGCGAACAGGTACTCCGGTTCCGCCGGCACGGGGACGAAGGAGACCGGCAGGTCGGGCCGGAGGTCGTCGTAGCCGGCGCGGATCCGGGCGGCGCAGCGCAGTCCCTCGTCGAGGTCGACCAGACCGAACACGTAGGGCACGTCGGCGGCGAAGGAACGCGGAGCCGCCCATATCTCGGTGTAGCTGCGCAGCAGCCCGGTGCCTTGCAGCCGAACCCACTCGACATCCTCGCTCCAGCAGCGCGAGCAGAGGAACCGCGGCGGGAACATGTGATGGCCACAGGCGAGGCACCGCGTCGTCCGTAGCTCCCCTTCGCGAAGGCCCTGCCAGAACGGCCGGGTGAAATCAGTGACCCTGGGCGGGTAGGGAAGCTGCTGGATCACGGTGCCACACTCTGGGAGGAGAGCACGTGCACGACGGCGGCGTTGTAGTCGCCCAGTTCGGCGGTGGTGAGACCGATCCGGGCGCCCTCCACCTGCCGGCCCCCGGCATGGCCGCGCAGCTGCTGGACCGCCTCGAACACGTTGTACAGCGGAGTCACCATCGGCGGATGTCCTCGGGAGAGGAGCCCGCCGCTCGAACTGATGGGAATGCGGCCGCCGACGGAGGTCTCTCCCGCCGAGGCGGCCCGCGCGCCCTCCCCCGGCTGACAGACCCCCAGCGCCTCGGACAGCATCACCTCGACGATCGTGCAGGGTGCGTACACCTCGCAGAAGTCGAGGTCCTGCGGCGCGATACCGGCGTCCTCATAGGCCCGAACAGCGGCCATCTCCGCCGCTTCGAAACGGACGAGCGAGCGCGGCACTTCGGCCACTTGGTGCACCCCCTCGTGGTGAAAGCCACGTCCGACCACATAGACCGGATCTGGTCGCAACCGCTCAGCCAGCCCGGCTGCGGCGATGATCACCGCCACGGCACCGTCCGACCGCGGGGGCACGTCGAGCAGGTGCAAGGGGCGGACCACCGGCCGGGCCGACAAGACGTCGGCCAGGCTGATCTCCTTGCGGTACTGGGCCAGCGGATTGGCGGCCGCGTGCCGGCGGTTCTTGACCGCCACCGCGGCGAGGTCCTCGCGCGTCGCATCGTTCTCGAAGAGATAGCGCGTGGCGTTCATGGCGTACCAGGCGATCGGCGTGACCCCGAAGGGCACGTGAAAATCCACGTCTCCCACGGCCCGCATCGACAGCTCCATGTGCTGGTCGGTCGGCACGTGCGTCTCCCTGGAGACTCCTAGTGCGATCGCCACCTCGGACCTGCCCGACCGGACCCGGTCCACCGCTACGTCGAATGCGAGCCCTCCCGTCATGCCGTTGCCGAGCACCTCGGTGAGGATGTCGGTCAGCGGCAGTGAGAGGTATCCGGCGATGAAGGTGCCGAAGTACCGCTGTTCGGCGTACGGCCTCGGGTTGCAGAAGACGAGGGAGTCGATCATGCCCTTGTCGATACCGGCGTCCCGCACGGCGGGCAGTAAAGCGCGGATCAACAGTTCATGTTCGAGAGTCGTCGGATAGCGTCCGACGGGCACCGCCCCCACACCGACGATCGCTGCATCCCTCACGCCATCACCTCCTCGTCGCTGCCGAACACCTGTTCGCGCAACAGGGCCTTCTGCACCTTTCCGCTCTCGGTCATGGGCATCCGGTCGACGTACACGACCCGGCGCGGCACCTTGTAGCCGGCCAGCGTTCGGCGCAGTCCGTCCAGCAGCACCGCCTCGACCAGCAGCTCGGCGCGGGACACGGTGACGACCGCCACGGGGATCTCGCCGTATGCCGGGTCAGGCTGGGCCAGCACGGCTGCAAGGTCCACCCCCGGCAGGGCGTACAGGGCGTCCTCCACCTCCAGACAGGACACGTTCTCCCCGCCGACGCGGACGACGTCCTTGAGCCGACCACGGAACTCGAGGTAGCCATCCGGACGGAGCCGGCCGAGGTCACCGGTGTGCAACCAACCGTTCCGGAGCGCCGCCCGGGTCTCCTCGGGTTTCTCGAAGTAGCCCTGCATGACGTTGTAGCCGGAGACGACGATCTCGCCTGTGGACCCGGGCTCAGCCGGCCGGTCGGGGTCGTCGGGCCGCCGGATGGTGACCCGCGTCCACGGCTGGGCACGCCCTACGGTGCGCCAGCGGTGCTCCTCCGTGTCACCGGAGGACGAGATCGTCACGTTCGGTGCGGCCTCGCTAAGTCCGAACACGCCGACGATGCCCGGGATGCCGATTTCCTTGGCGATCTTCTCGATGATCTCCGGAGAGCCGGTGGTCCACCCGGTCCGCACCGAGGCGAGACTCTCGGGACGGAACCCGGGGACGTCCAGCAGGCGGAGGAAGATCGTCTCGATGCCGCTGTAGTGGGTGCACCTGTTGTCCTCGACCCAGCGCAGGACCGACCCGGCGTCGAACCGCCCCATAGAATGGACCTCCGCTCCGCGCAGCAGCGCGGTGACCACGTGCATGGTCAAGCCGCCGGAGTGGAAGAACGGCCCGCCTGCGAAGACGCGGTCACCGCGACGGACGTCGAGTGCTCGCGCGACCTGGATCGCGTTGCGCACCACGGCTTGGTGGTCGAGAACCACACCCTTGGGCAGCGCGGTCGTCCCGGAGGTGTAGATGATCACCGCGGGATGCCGCTCCACAGCAGGGACCGGCACGGCGCGGGATGGGGCGGTCGACAACCACTCCGCCCAGGGGATGGTCCTGGGCACAGTGGACGCGCCCACCCACACGACGGTGAGGTGCGGCTCCCGCTCGACGAGCATGGCCACCAGGCCCGCGATATCATAGCCCGCCGTCTCTCCGGTGATGACGACCTGAGACCGGCTCTGGGTGACCTGGTAGAGGACCTCCGTATCGCGGAGCCGCGGATTGAGGAGGACCGCCACCCAGCTCGCCGCACCCGCACCGCAGACGGCACTGACCCACTCGTTGCAGTTGGGCAGTATGACCGCGACGTGCGCCGGCCGGCCTGGCTGGGTGGTAAGCGCCGCGGCCACCCGCTGCGCTTCGGCGGCAAGCTCGCCGTAGGTCATAACCGGCTGTCCCTCGATACGGACGGCGACGTCCTGCGACCAGTTCTGCTCGGCGCGGCGTAGCACGTCCGGGATGGTGAACCGCATGCTCGACCTCCTTGCTCGCCGCGCGGAGCGCGGCCTAGAACGCCAGTGGCCGGGGCGCCCGTGCAACCCCGGTCCGGTCAGTTGCCGAAGTAGACCGACTGCAGCACCTCTTCGTCACCGGGGTCGCTGAGATGGGCCTGGCCGTCGTGCAGGTAGTAGAGGGTGTCGCACACGGCGGCGAGTGCCCGGACGTTCTGGTCGACCAGGAGAAGGCCCACACCGCGCCCGTGACCGATGACGGCGAGGGTGCGCAGCAGGTCCGTGACGATCTTGGGAGCCAGACCGAGGCTCAGCTCGTCGACCATCAACACCCGCGGCTGCATGACCAGACCCCGGGCGACGGCGACCATCTGCTGCTCGCCGCCGCTGAGCAGGCCGGCTCGCTTGTCCATGTGCGCCTTCAACGCGGGGAAGACGCCGAAGACCGACTGCGTGGCCTCGTCGTCCAGGTCGTGGCCGACGGCCAGCGCACCCAGCCGTAGGTTCTGCGCCACGGTCAGGGTCGGCATGAGCCCCCGGCCTTCCGGAACGTGGATCACGCCCCGGCCGGCGACGATATCCGGGCGCACGCGGAGTTCGCTGCCCTCCAGCGTGATGGAACCTCCCTTGCGGGGCACGACCCCGGAAATGGCGCGCAGGGTGGTGGTCTTGCCCGCCCCGTTGGGCCCGACGAGGCCGACGACCTCGCCGGCCGACACGGACAGATCAACGTTCTCCAGTACGCGCGCCGCGCCATAGCTCACCGTCAGTCCACGCAGCTGGAGCAGGGGTTCATCCATTACCGACTCCAAGGAACACCTCGGACACGTCCGCACGACGCGTCACCTCGTCCGTCGACCCGCTCGCCAGCACCTGACCGAAGTCGAGCACCGTCGCCTCAGGAGCCACCGACCTGAGGAAGCCGACGTGGTGAGCAATCAGCACGATGGTCAGGCCCGCCCGCTCGTTGATCGTGCGCAGCACGGTCGCGACCGTGTCCATGTCGGTCGCCGACAGGCCAGCCGTGGGCTCATCGAGCAGGAGCAGCCGGGGGTCGCCGCACATCGACCGAGCGATGTCGACGATCTTCTGCTCGGCGAGGGTGAGGTCACTGGCCAGCACGGTGCGGCGACCGACCGGGAAATCCACCAAGTCCAACGCGCCGACCGCGCTCCGTCGCGCGGCGGCGTCCCGTCGCCGTCCGCCCAGAGTGGGGAGCACATCCCGGATCGGGCTGGCCGGGTTCGAGCCGTACGCGCCAATCTCGACGTTCTCGAGCACCGTCAGGTCACCCACCAGCGAGGGGTGCTGGAAGGTGCGGCTCACGCCGATGCGACGGACCTGGGTGGGCCGCAGGCCGCGCAGCGAGCTGCCCGCGAGTCGGACGTCGCCGGCATAGGTCTGGATTCCGCTGATGCAGTTCAGCAGCGTCGTCTTGCCCGCCCCGTTAGGCCCCATGATCGCGTAGACCTCGCCGCGGCGAACCGACATGCTGACCGACTTGAGGGCCGCGAGCCCCCCGAACGTCACCTCGACCCGGTCGAGCACCAGGTAGGGCTCGACGTCCTCGTCCACGGTCGGCCCCGCGGGAGGGGTTGCGCCGTCGCTGTCCAGACGGAGCGACGACGCGGAGGTGGTCCCCTCATCGACGGGGCCATCGTCATCGGCGGGGCCATCGTCATCGGCGGCGGTGGCCGCTCGGGACCGCGATGACCGCAACCCCGCCCGCAGCCGCGCACCACCCGGTACCCGCGCTCCGGCCCAACTAGCCACCCTCTCTAAGCCGCCGTAGACGCCGGATGGCAGGAAGACGAGGACCAAGAGTAACAGCACGGCGAAGAGCAGTTCACGGCCGGCTCCGACGGTCCGCACTCCCTCCGAGGCGAGGAAGAAGAGGACGGCGCCGATGATGGGGCCCGCGATGCTGCCCAAGCCGCCGACCACCAGCATTGTCACCAGGAAGACCGACTCAAATCCCGGGAAGTTTTCCGGTGCGAGGTACCCGATCGCCTGAGCGAAGATGAAACCAGCGAAACCCGCGCAGCCGGCGGAGTAGACGAACGCGCTCAGTTTGGCCGAGTTAACGTTGATGCCTAGCGAGGCGGCCACCAACTCGCCGCGCTTGACCACCCGAAGCGCTCGTCCCGCCCGTGAACTGGCGTAGCGGGAGCTGACGATCACGATCAGCAGCAATGCAGCCCACGCGAGGTAGTACAGCGGCTCGCCCGAACCGAACTCCGTGCCGCCGGCCGCGAGCATGGGCACTGAAAGGCCGTTCGCGCCCTTGGTCCATGTCGCGAGCGTGTTCCCGCTGATAAGCACGACAACGACGAAGGCGAAGAAAAACGTGACCAGCGCGGCACCCAAGGTCCCTAGCCTCACCATCGGCAACCCGATGATCAAGCCACTGAGCGCCGCGACGACCACCGACAGCGGCAGCGTGGCCCACACGTTCCAGCCGGCGTCCGTAGCGAGGATTGCCGAGGTGTAAGCGCCGACCGCCACAAAACCAAAGTTCCCGAAGGACAGTTGACCTGCATAGCCGATGAAGAGGTCTAACGCTACTCCAGCGATCGCGTAGATCAGGGCCACGACGATGGCGAACTGCACCCGGCTCTGCAGCGGCATGAACGGCAGAAACAGCAGTACTGCCATCACCACGAGTGACACGGGCAGCGTGCCGCTGCGCGCCCTTGCGCTCAACGCCGCCACGGCTCACCAGCCCTTTGCATTGCGCGTGCCCGGCCATTCACAGGCGCTCGACCATGGACTTGTCACCGAACATTCCTTCCGGTCGCATCACCAGCACCAGGAGCAGGACCGCGAATATAGCAACCACGGCGAGGTCCTGATCGGCATAGATACTCACCAGGTTGTTGACCACACCGACGAGGGCACCGCCGACGAAAGCACCCCGCAGACTCGTCAGCCCCCCGATGATGGCGGCCGTAAAGCCGAAGAGCAAGTAAAACTCCATCATGTCCGAGGACAGCAATGTCCTCGGAGCCACCAAGAGCCCCACGACGAGCGAGACGACCGAGGCCATGGCCCACGCGATCAGATTGAGACGCCGCGTCCGGACGCCGAGCAGCTCCGCGATCTGAGGTCGGTCCGCGACTCCGAGGAACAACAGCCCGGTCTTCGTGGACCGGAAGAACCAGGCGAAGCCGGCTGCCAGGCCGATGGCGATGGCGAGGGTGCCGAGCGTCAGCCAGCCGACGGTTGCCTCGCCGAGCTTGAACGCTGTTCCCGTAGGGAGCACGGACGGGAAGTTGAACGGCTGGCCAGCCGCCCAGTTCGCGTTGATTACGGCGAGCAGCAGCAGGGACATACCCAGCGTCCGCAACAGGAGGTTCACGTGATCGGCATGCCCGCGTGGCAACAGAATCAGCAGGTAGAGCAGGGATCCGGTGGCCGCCATGGCAACAAGACTGGTGACGATGGCCACCCACAATGGCATTCCAGTGCCCCTGAGCAGCTCGAACACGATGAAGGCGCCGAAGGTGCCGAGCGTTCCCTGAGCGAAGTTCGCGACACCGGTAGACTTGTACAGCAGGACGACAGCGAAGCCGAGCAGCCCGTAAAGGGCGCCGATCGCGATCCCACTGATGATCCCGGCGAGCAGCAGTTCCATACGCGCCTCCTCGAATAGCGACGGGATCGATGGCCACGCAATCCGTGCGGCGGTCGACCACCGTACGGGCATTCTGCGCGACGGTCGACCACTCCACGGATCAACCGGTCATGTCGACGGTGCCCTGCTCAACCAGTTGACCGTTTTTGATCCCCACCAGGATCATGCTGCCGTTTCCGACGTTGTTGTCCGCGGTGAAGGTCAGCGGCGGGAAGAGGTCTGAAGCCTTCTTGCCCTTCCAGCCCCGCAGTTTCTCCAGAAGACCCTTGCGCGTAACGTTGGCGCCCATCTCGTCCAGGGCGGTGGTCAGGACCTGCGCCGTTGCGCAGCCGAAGAGGCTGAACCCGTCGGGTTTGAGACCCTTACCCTGCTCATCGAACGCGTCGATACAGCTCTTCGCCTTGTCACTGCTGGGCGGCACGACGGGGGAGACGGTGAGCACCTTCCCGCTGGCCGCCTGTCCTGCCGGACCGACGAACGCGCCGGTCGCAAGAGTGGATTGGCCGAGGAGCAGCTTGTTGGGAAAGGCGTTCTGGCGGCTCATCGCGTCAACGATCCGGGCGGCATCCGGGGCGGCCTGCGAGAGAACGACGTAGTCTGGGTTGGTGGCTTTGGCTTGGATGACGGCGGGAGTGTAGTCGCTTTGACCGGCGGTCGTGACCAAGGCCCCGGCCCAGGTGCCGCCCGCCTTCTCGACCGCATCCTTGATCGCCGCAGTTGTGGCATCGGAACCCGGAACGCGCTGTTCTATCGTGTAGAAACTGCCGGGGCCGTTGTCCTTGATCACCTTCTGAACCAGGCGTACGAGCTGGGTTTTATACAGCGGCAGCAGCAGTGCGACTTCCGGATTTGTCGTCAACTCGGGCAGACCCGCATAGGGGAAGAGATAGGGTACCTTGTCGGGGCCGATGGCCTGCAGGATTGCGGGCGGCTGAATCGTTCCGCAGCCGCCGAACATCGTAAACACCGGCTTGGCCACTAGTTCCCGGGCATTTGCCAAGGCGTCGGGTGCACGGTAGGCGTCGTCGAGCACGATATTGTTGATCTTCCGGCCATTCACGCCGCCTTTGGCATTGACGTGATCGAACCACGCCAGCGCCCCATCACTAACTGGCTTGCAGGCGGACGCCACGACACCGGTCAGCGGATTCGTCGTGCCGATCGCAATCGCGGAGTCGGTCACGCCGGGGGATGACGCGCCGGCGCCACCTCCCCCGGAGTCGGCTCCCGGGGAACTGCAGCCGGCGGCCAGCACCACGGAGAGAACCCCCGCGAGCGAACTCACAGAACGACGAATCTGCATCTCTAGCTCCTGACCTGTGGGGAGGAACGCCAGACTTCTACGGCGAACGGAGTTGGAAGCATCAGCTGTATGCCACCCCTCGGAGGTGCGGAGGAGTGACGCAGCCCACATCGAGGAGGGTATGGCGAGCGTCGACGCGAGTCAACCGACTGCCCGGTAGACTGAAGTTGGTTGACCGAATCGTGATGTGGGAAACGTCCGCGCCTATCGGAGCTGGGCCGCCCCGCAACCGTCGCGCGGCGAGTGATGTCGTGCTCGAGGGTGGGTCCGTGTTCTGCGGCTTGGGCACGCCCGTCTGTCTGCGGGGAGAGCTCATGGACGGCGGGCTTGGTGGCCGAGGACGCCTGGGCCCACGCCTCGACCGCCAGCGTCGCGTCGAAGCCGTCCCGGACCGGCGGTCCGTACCGACGACTTGATGTCCTGGATCAGCTGAGAGTCCATCGTGTACCGCCGGCCGAGCGCGGTCGCCGCCTCGAGCGGGTCGTTCTCAGGGCAGGTGGCCAGGCCGACGTTCATGGCCTCTTGGCCGCCGAGGGAGCCATCGTCGAGAAGCAACTCCAGCGCGCGCTGGGCGCCGATGGCGTTGACCAGGAACCACGCGCCGCCTCCGCCCGGGTGCCGACCGGTCTGGGAGAAGGCTGCGGAGAACCTCGCGTCAGTTGCGGCGATGCGCAGGTCACAGCCCAGGGCGAGGTTCTGGCCGGCTCCAACGTCCGGCCCCTGGACCGCGGCGATGGTGGGGATCCCCAGCGACTAGACCACCAGGAACGCGTCGTACACGCGACGGAGGTCGTCCCGGATTTCGGCCACGGTCCGGTAGTGGAGTTTCGCACTTTCTGGCCTTTCGTTGAGCCGTTGAGGTTGCTCGGCTAACTCATTCGAAGAGCGACCCAAGGTTGTCGCTCGACACGCCGCTCAATTGATCACAACGCCCTTCCTCATG
>JAABUV010001648.1_pt1 | contig 31967 bp, 35 predicted proteins | sample 5559971 | NCBI WGS metagenome assembly JAABUV01 (sample SAMN10711881, study PRJNA513362) | rock metagenome | isolation source: Antarctica rocks | place: Antarctica: Victoria Land, Knobhead nord | collected 2015-12-19
TTAGCAGGATATAACCCGCCAAGACTGCGCCGCTTGGACCCATGTCAGAGCCTACAGTGACACAGGCCAGTGCACGGGCAGCAAGCAGGCAGCTCAGCAGGCAGTACGCTCTCAGCAGCCACTTGGCCTTATTGGTGCAGCTGAAGAGCACTGGAGAGTCCCTGATGGGTTGTCCACCGTATAGGAGTTGTTGTGACCCTATACAGGCTGCTCGTGCAGCTTATGCGTGCGGTGGCAGAAACTGCGCATGTCAAGCCCTGGCTAGGTTTCACAGCATGGCTGCTCAGAGCTGGGCGCGCTGTAGATTGAGAGTCATGCACAACCCGGAGCAGCTCAATAATACATGCTGCTGTGTTGCTGCTGCAAGCTGGCTGGCTGCCCAGGCACTCAGGAGACCCACCCTCGCACACTTTATGGCGAGCTCATGATTCATGGCACAGCAGCATGTGTCTGGCCAGCTGTACTAGTCAGCGGGATGGCAACGCCAGTGCAAAGGCCTGTGCAGCTGCCAACAATAGCGCCAAAGGGGGGTGGCACCTCATTGCATGCCTATACAGGCGTGTGGTTTAACACGGCCTGAGCAACGGACACTTTCGCCTCACAAACGTGAAAGCTCTTTACACACATTACTGACGGATTGAGGTGAAAGGCCTGGCAGCTGCTGTGTCGCCTGCAAAAGCAGTGGAAAGTTGCGCGCCTCGCTGGGCGTCACTGCTAGCTCGCCTCAAGCAAAGCATGACCAGTGGGCGTTGCGCACCATCTAGGGAGAAGTAAGAAAGAGTCCGCCGCCAGGTGAGGCGCAGCTTCACGCGGCTGACAGGGGCACTGCGCTACCTGGCTCAGCACTGTGTACAGAAGCTCGCAGCGCACGGCTCAGAGCAGTGCGCAGCACTGAGAGACACGTGGTGCACCGAAAGCGACAGGGCCTGGTGGCGTGATGCGGCGCTGACGCGCGGCGCTGCGGCTCGGGCCGTTTGCAGCAGTGGCAAAGGCGTTTGTGCAGCGGGCGGCTCTCAGCGAGCTCGACGGCAGCCTTCGCTGGCAGAGGCGCTGCACGCAGCTCCTCCCGGTGTAGCATGTTGCTAGGTGCGGTGTAGGGCGCCGTCCGCGCCCTGCAGTCCCGCTGTCCACCTGCCCAGGCTCACTGCAAAAGCGCCAGAGCCCGCGCGTGCGCAGAGCCGCGGTAGGCGCCGCGCGCTGGCAGCGATGCAGCCGGCCGACTTTGAGGGCCTGTTCGCCTACAAGCTCATCATCCCGGCGTTCACCTGGGGCAGCATCCTGTCCACCTTCCTGGGGCCATTCCTGTTCCCGGCGGCATGGCTCAGCTTCGTGGCGCTCTTCATGGTCGTCTTTGTCCTCGTGTCGCTGTCCCAGGCGCGCCCTCAGACCCGTGGCTGCAGGCTCCCGTTGCCTTGCTCGCGAAGCGCACTCGCGGCCCGGTGTACTCACCGCTGAGCTGGCACCAAGCGCGTGTGCGGCGGCCGGCAGCTCGCGCGGATGGTGTCCATCATCGGCCGCATACGGCGGACGGTGGCGCGCACGGTGCCCGTGACGCCCGCGTATGCGGAGGCGCGCCCCGCCCCGCCACCTGCGGCTCGCTGCTGCAGCCGCGCGCGGGCTGGGCCGCAGCGGCAGGGCGCGCGCGCCGACGTCGCGGCCGCGCCCGCAGGAGGTGGCCGCGCGGCAGCGCAGCTGGCTGTGCTGGTGGCGGGGAGCGGCGCCGCCCAAGGTGGGCGCCGTGGAGGCGGCGGCAGCGGGCGCCGCTGAGGCGGCGGCCGTTGCGCTGGACCTGGGCCAGGCCTTCCTGCACGCGTTCGTCATCCCCAACTACAAGGCGCGCGCGCGCGCGCGCGCCGGGTCTAGGGTAGGGTATCCTGGAGCCGCCTCGCAGGCCGGGGCGAGCGTGCGAGCGGCGCTGCCCGCGCGAGCGGCGCGGGCGGCGCCGCGAGCAGCCCGTGGTGCAGGCGCCGCGAGCGTAGTGTGAGGGCGCACCTTTCTGCCTGTTGCTGGCGCCTGCCCAGTGAGGCGAGGCCGTGCGGGTCCCCCGGGGCACGGCATGCGTGTATGTTTGCCCGACACACAGGCGTGCACCGTCCAGCGCCTCCAGAGCAGGTGCTCTCGCCCGAGGGCCGCTGCAGCAAGCAGCGCAGGCTGACGCGCGGTGGCCTCCCTAACTCTACTTCAACCCTACCGCGATGCCGCGCAGGAGCCCATGAGCGTGCTGAAGGGCACGCTGGCGGGCCTGGCGGAGCACCCGGGCGCGCGCGAGCGCTACCTGGTGGTGCTGGCCATGGAGGCCGGCGAGGCGGGCCATGCGGACAAGGCGCTCAAGCTGATCGCCGAGTTCAGCGGCCGGTGCGCGCCCAAGCGGCGGGGCGCCGCCGGCCCCTCGTCGGGGGGCAGGCGCGCACGTGAAGGGACCGAGCCAGGCTGGGCTCGAGCCGCTAGAAGCTTGTGGGCGGCAAGCGTTGCGGTCAGGGCGCGGAGCCCGCTGCAGGCCTGCCGCGGCCGGGCGGCTGCGCAGCCCGGGCCGCCAACGGGCGGCTGCTGACTGTGGTTTAGGGAAGGCTGGGATAGATAGGGCAAGACTGATCGCGGGCGGCTGCTGACTGTGGTTTAGGGAAGGCTGGGATAGATAGGGCAAGACTGATCGCGGGCGGCTGCTGACTGTGGTTTAGGGAAGGCTGGGATAGATAGGGCAAGACTGATCGCGGCGCGCGCCGGCAGGTTCCGCCACATGATGTGGTCGGCGCACCCGCGGCTGGAGGGCGAGATGCCTGGCAAGGCGTCCAACGTGGACTGGGCAGCGCGCGCCGCATGCCACCACCTGCGCGAGCTCGGTGCGCGCTGCGCGCTGCTCCAACCCTAATCATGAACTCCAACTGGCAACCCTACCCCCCCTGCTGCGGCCCGCGGCGGCTCGGGCATTGCCCGCCGGCGAGCGGCGGCCATGCCAGGGGGTTGGACAGGGCGGCTGCGCGTCTCGCTGCCCTCTGCAGCGCTGCGCCTGGGCGCGCTTGGCTGGGCGCTGCCCGGCGCCAGGCATTTGTCATTCTATGAGGCGGGCGCTGCCTCCGAGCGCGACAGGCCGCGCGTGCGCAGGCATGGACGTGGCGCGCGTGCTCATGACCAACATGGACGCGGACGCCCAGGTGCGGCCGCGCTGCGGGGCTTGCTGCTGTGATATGCAGGGTTAGGGTTAGGGTTCGTGCCACCGGCCGCCCGCGCTTGCTGCTGGTCCACCGTATCCGGAAGCTGCCTGCCGGTCTGCGTGGTGCGCCGGCGCCGGAACGGCTGCCGGCGCGGCAGAGGCGCATCGCGATGGATTCCCTTGAGCGGCAGGAGTGCACGCACCAGGCCTGCGGCCTGCGAGTGCACTATCCTACGCACACACACCGCGCTGTGCGTGAAAGGCGGCGCGTGCTAGCGGGCAGGCGCCGCCGGGCAAGGTAGACCGGCCCCGGGCCAGGCCGTGCAGCCCCGGTGAGGGCTCTGGCCATGCGGCCGGCGCTGCAGGTGCCGGCGCTCTATGTGGCTGAGGTGGGCCGTGCAGCCCTGGTGAGGGTTTTGAACATACGGCGCTGCAGGTGCCGGCGCTGTACGTGGCTGAGGTGGACCGGGCCGCCGCGGCCGCCGCGGACCCGCACCTGCTGGTGCGCGCGCCCCGCGCCCCTGCGCTCGCGTGCGGCATGTCATGCCCCAGTCTGACCTGCACGCTGGCTAGCTCCGCCGCTTGTCGCCGCTCAGGGTGACAGGTGGGTGCCAGTTTTGCTGCACAGCTTGCGATGCGTTCACGTAGGGTGTCAAGTGAGTCGCCGCACAACCAGCTGCACAAGCAGCCCGAGCTGGGGGGGTGCGCTGCGCACAGGTGTATGCGGCGCCGATCGTGTTCGAGCGCAACGCCTACGAGGTGCCCGTGTTCACCCGCGTGCACGACTTCATGTGGTCCGGTGCGCAGAGCGCCCCGCCGATCAGGGTGTTGCGCTGTGATGCTGGCAATGAGCTGAGCTGCGCAGCTTCTGGTCCTGCTTGACGCACGGCCTGAGTGCGCCTGCAGCGAAGGCTCGCGCCCTTGCGCCGTGCCGAGCAGGGGTCGCAGAGCAGGCTTGAGTCTGTGTGACCCGGGGCGGCGCGCCCGCATGCATGGGCTACTGGACTGCGACGCGCACGGCCCCGGCCCCGAACGCTTCGATGCTAACCCTGGCGCCGCCTTCGCAGCGATGGCGATGCAGAACCTGGGCAGCCCCATGGGTCTGGGCTTCCCCATCTCCAACTACACCATGTCGGCCGCGCTGCTGGAGCGCATCGACTTCTGGGACACGGTGGAGGACGCGATCGGCGAGGACTTCCACATGTTTGTCAAGGCCTACTTCAAGACCGGCGGCCAGGCGCGCCCCACATGAGAAGGGCTGGGCGGTCCACTGCCACGCGGTTCACTGCCACATGCTTCAATGCAGCTGACAATGCAGCTGAGGCGTCGCGCCTATCCGCGTGGCAGCATGGGCTCGGAGGTGGGTCGGTCCTACGAGCAAGTCGTTCTCAGGTCAGACAGGGCGGGCGGCGCGCGCGCAGGCGCGGCTGGCGGCGATCCCGGCGCCGATCAACATGCTCAACCTGCAGGCGCCGGGCTTCGCGCGCACCATGTGGGCGCGCATGGTGCAGGCGGAGCGGCACGCGCGCGGCTGCGCGGACTTTGCGTACGCGCTCAAGCACGCGCGCGCCATGCCCGCCTTCTCCTGGACCACCGTCGCGCTCTGCCTCAAGGTGCGCGGCGGTTTTGCGACGGGCTTACGGCGGCGCGGGCGCGCCGCGCAGCGCAGGGCGTGCTGCTCGGGCGCCAGCGGCATGCGTGTGCTCCGCGAGCCGCCGTGGGGCTGCGCTCTGCCGTGCAGGCCCCTGCATGTGCACGCTCGGGCGGCTGCTGTCTCTGTCGGCGCGCCTGTTCGTGGGCTGGGGCTGCCAAGAACAGGTCTGACTTCAGAGTCTGGGCTCGTCGTCGAGCTTGCACCTCCTGTACGGAGGCACTGCATCGAGGCAGCAGTGGCGTCCGCAGCCTGGGGCGCTGCTGATGAACTGGCTCCCAGCGTGGCAGCTCAATCCAAGCGCCTCGCGGCGGCCAGGCGCCAAAGCTGGCGCCGCCTGCGCGTAGGTGCTGGAGGCGCAGATGCTGCCGGCCACGGCGCCCTTTTACATGGGAATCGCCGCCGGCTGGGCGGTGCTGGTCGGCGCCTACGTCCACCACACGGGTGCGCGCGTGCACATCCCCTGCCGCACCCACGTGCTGGCGCGCACATAGGCTGTTTCGACGAATACTGTCTCAATGTGTGTGCTGCTCTGCTGGCAATTTGGCCAGTCAGCTACTGGTGCAGAGTAGAGCGCGGAGGCCGTCCACGTCGTTGTGCCTAGTTCGCATGGAGGGCCAGCAAGCACCGCTTGCTGTGCCGCATGGCGCCTCACCGGCGGCCGGGCGGGGCGCGCGCGCAGCGACCAGCCTGGCGGCGCTGCGCTTCGTCACGCTGTTTGGCGTGGCCGGGCTGCCCATCTTTGTGGGCCTGGCCGTCTGCAACGAGCGCTGCCGGCGCTTCGTGCGGCCGCGGCTTTACAACACGCCCAACGTGCCCATGTGGCGGTGCGCACGCCCGGCGCCCGCTGGTCAGTGTCAGGGTTACGGCGCCCTGCGAAGTGGCGCCCATGTGGCGGTGCGGGCGCCCTGCACCCGCTGCTGCGGAATCAGGGCCGGGGTCTCAAATGTCAGCTCACGCCCGACCAGGCCATGGCGTGGCGCACCGTCCTGCCCAGCCACATGAATGTCGTGTTGCTGGCCGCCTGACACACTCCCGCCATGCACTGTCAAGTGGTTAGCGCGCGCATGGCGCACATGCATGCTGAGCACCATGGGGCCAGACGTGGGGGCCCATGCTTGCGGCACGTGCGCGGCGCAGTTCACTTGAACGCAAGGGCGCGCGCCGCGTGAGCGCGAGCCTGCATAGGGTATATACAACCCTGAACCTTGCCGGCGGCGCAGCTCGGTGGACTACGTGACGCTGGCGGTGGACGTGTGGCTGTTTATGGTGCTGCCGACGGTGTTCGCGCTCACCAAGTCCGTGCTGCCGTTCGGCCAGGGCGCGCCCCGCGCCCAGCAGCTTGCTGACGCGTGACGGCTGCCATCCCTTGGTGCAGCGCCCCTGCAGCGCCCCAGCACCATCCCATGCGGCGCTCGTGTCTGCTCGTCGCCGCGCCTCGCAGCCCGCTCTCTGGACATGTCAGGCTCTTTGGACCCTAGGCGCTCTCTGCTGCGCCCGGCGGCGGCTGTCAGTGTGGCCGGAGCAGGCGCCCTGCATCGCCAGGACAGCGCACGCGGCGCGGGCGCCTGGCCCGGGCTGCCTGCAGCGCGCTGGCCGCCGAGCGCGGCGGGCCCATTCAGAAAGGAAGGCAAGGTTCCATGTGTATGAAACAGAGGCCTGCTCGACCAGGGATCTGCATCTAAAACAGAAGGGGTTAGTTGGGGGGGTTTTTATAATTAAAGGTAGAAAAAGGAAAGAAGATTTTGGCGCGGGCAGGCGAGTACGTGGTGGCCGAGAAGGGCGCGGCGGATGCGGACGGCCTGCGCTCCCCGCGCGGCATGCTCGCAGCGGCCCCGCACGACAGCAGCTCCTCGCTGGCGTGGGACCCGGTCGCCGGCGCGCCCGCGCAGGCGCGCGCCCCGCGCCCCCCCTGCGAGCAGGGGCCGGAGGACCAAGGGCGGAGGGTGGTGCGAGTCTGGGTCGCCCAGTGTTGACGATTGTACGATACATGTGTGTACTGGCTAATGCACGTGCTAGCCATCTTGTGGAAGTGCACCACACGTCTGGAAGCGGCCTCCCGATGAGTGCGGCGGCGGAGGCCCCGCCGCCCTGCGCCAGCCGACGCGCTGAGCCGAGCCGCCCGCGGTGCATCAGCCAGCCCGCTGAGCCGAACCGGCTGACGCAGGCGGGCGCCGCGGCCGTGGAGGTCGCCGCCGAGCACACCGATGCGCGCGCGCCTGGCGACTGGCGGGGCGCGCCGCCGCGGTCCGCGCTGGACGCGCGCGCCTGCCAGCCCCTGCCCCAGGTACGCGGCGCGCTCGCCCGGGTAGGCCAGCAGATCGCGGAGGCGGCCTGTCAGCGAGGCGCGCACCTCGACCGGCGGGCAGAGAGCGGCGCGTGTGGGGCCCTGAAGGGCTTGCAGGCAGGCATGGGGAGTGGGGCACTGGGAGATGTCCAGCAGGTGTGGGTGGGTACTCCTGTCTACATCGCACAGAGAGGCTCACTTGGATGCTCGGGGCGTGGCTGCCTCGCTCCTCCGCTTGCGCCCTCCCGAGGCTCAGGGCCATCCGTGGCCCCGGTCCCCGCACCCCGCCCCCTTCCATGCGGCTTGGCAGTTCTGTCGAGACGCGATATGGGAGGCCGATCCAGGCAGCTGGGCATGGGGCCACGGGCGAGGCGTGCAGCGTGCGAGCGGGCGGCGCGCCGGGCGCGGCGGCAGGTGCTCAACGGCGGCGGCGACGCCGGCAGCGCGCCGGGCGCCAAGTGGGCGGCGCCCGCGGGCGGCGCGCCGCCCAGCGCGGCCAATGGCGCGCCCATCCGCTGCCGGCCGTCGGTGTCGCGGCAGGCGGCCGCCGCGCATGCCGCGGTCTCCGCGGCCGCGGCCGAGGCCGGGCAGGGCGCGCCGCCGGGCGGCCGCGGCGGCGGCGGCGACACCACGCCGCGCAAGCAGGAGCGCGCGCATCCGCCAGAGCTGCTGCGCTTCCTGGCTGGCTGGGGCCTGCCCACGCTCACCGCGCACCGGTAGCGCGGCGCGGGCGGCCGCGCCGCGCCGCGAGCTGCTCTGCCCGCGATCCCGGCCCGCCTGCTTGCGCGCGGCGCTGTGTAGCTGTCTGCTGATCGGGACTGGCGTGAGCTGAGGCGTGCTGCTGTGTCTGCCAGCGAGTCCGCAGTGCGCGCCCACAAGCCCGCCATGCCCTCCGCATGCTGCGCCCGGACGGGAATAGGTGGAGCAGAACATAGGGTAGGGCAGGGGTGTCCTGAACCTTCTGGGGTAGCAGGTGGGGTGGCGCAGCAGTAAGCGAGGGGTGCTGCCACCGGGGCTCTGCACATAGGCGCTTTTCAGGGCTGGTGTGCGAGGCGATGTCCCGGTGCCTGTTCGTGTAGGCTGGTTGAGCGCCTGTGTCGGTCGTCGTCAGAGCTTACAACGCATGACAGGTTTCAGTAACGCTTTGTAGAGGCGCGCTGCACTAAGAACATGCGGGATCACCAGGCTGCAAGACGAAACACATTTTCAATGAAAATTACCATGCAGAGACGCCCGTACCCCAGTCTACGGGCCAGAGCAACCTGACAGCTTTGCATTGCGGGTGAAGGCAGGTGAAAGTGCCGGTGGCGAGCTCCTGAGCTGTGACAATGTAGAAGGCCCACCATGATGCGCGATGGACGTCGCACTGGCTGGGCGGCACGGGCCGAGCGCTGGGCGCTGGGCGTTGCTCTGGCAAGCTTCCTCGCAACAGCACATGGGGGTGAGCACACAGAGGCTGCAGTGCTGCTGCCCCTGCGGCCTTAACAAACAAGGCGCGGCTGTGCGTGTGCAATGTTCCGCAGAGCAACTTCACTAACTAGCCTCTTGTGTCGCGCGCCTCCATCAGAGTGCAACGACCATGGGCACACGGTGGCCGGCACGGCCAACTGCGTCTGTGACGGTCCAGCCTTCCCTGCCGTCAACGCCTGGGGCTGGGGCGGGCCGAACTGCGATATGCGTATGCGCCCATGCAGCGCGCTGCTCAACTGCTAGGCTGCATCCGCACGGCCCGGTGTGACTGGAAAGCGCTGCGGCCGCAGGCGTGTTTGGCGCTGCCGTCAACGGGGAGGACATGACGCGCGGGTGCCAGGATCAGCAATGCAACTTGTTGCAGCCCTCGCAGTGGATGTGCTTCGTGGCGCCCTTGGCATGGAGCACCAAGTGCGCGCGCGGCACCCGGTCGCCGTGGTTCAGCTCAGCCAGGCCTTGCTCTTTGCCAGCCCTCCCGCCTTGCCGCTGCAGCGGAACCAGCTCCTCGCCGCTTCAGGGCAGCCCTCTGTGTCGCGCTGAGTACGAGTGCGCTGTGTGTTGCACCGCCCTCTTGCAGTGCGACGGAGGGTGCGCCGCAGACAGGCCCCTGCCTACGGGCCGTGCCCCTGCTTGGCCCCGTGTTTAGAGGCGCGTCGAGGGACGGCGCGCGCGCGCGCAGCTCCTCGGGCACGCCCTGGCAGCACCTGACCGTGCAGCTGACGCGCGAGTCGGAGGACGCTGCGGGCGACCCGGACCTCTACGGCATGTTCTACGGGGGCGCTGCGGGCGCGGTGCGCCCCCCGGCCCGTCTCGCTCTGCGGCCCCGGGCCCGTGTCGATCCGCGCGTCACCTGGTGCGCGGCCGGCAGACCTTGCAGCCTGTTTGTGGCACTCAGCAGAGCGCGTGGTCTGGCTGCGCCGCGCCCACCCGTCTGCTCCCAGCCCGCCGCCTGTGCTGGGCTGTTCTGAGCGGGTCCGAGGCGGCGCTCCTGCGAGGCGGGCGGGAGGCACGGACGCGGCGGAGCAGGGCCAGCTCTGTCCGCCTCCTCTGCCCAGCCTATGCTCTATGCTCCCCCCCCTGCTCGCCTGCGGCGCGGAGCGAGGGCCAGGCGAGCGATAACACCCAGGGCGGGGCGCACAATAAGAGCAAGGGCGGGGGGCGCATGAGAGCAAGCGCGGGTGGCGCGGCGCAGGACAAGGCGCTGGACACGGCGACATTCACGTACGACTTCCGGGAGACGTCGTCCGGCACGCACCGCTCGGTCGTCAAGAAGGTCAGCAAGCGCGACTTTGACAAGGCGGGCCAGACGCTGGACTACTCCGGTGCGCCGTGGCCCGGCCTGGCGACAGGCGGCGCTGCGCTGCTTGGCGGCGGGGGGCGCCGGCTGCCGGGCGCCGCGCGTCTGATGGGGCCCGGGGCCCGCGGCGCAGGCGCGTTCATCTGCGTGAAGGCGTACGGGACGGCCAACTTGACGTTCTCGCTGCGCGCGGTGCCGTCGATGTGCCCCGCGGACTTCACGCCAGCCGGCGCGCAGCTGCTGTGCAGCTCGCCGGTCGGCGGCGGCGGCCCGCAGCGCCACTCCGGCTGCTCCGCCGAGGGCGTGTGTCAGTGCGTGGCACCGTACGCCAAGCCGGTGCGCGCAGCGCGCGCTGTGTTGGGCTATGGGCATTGACGCGGCCTGCCGGCTGCTGCGCTGGGGCCGTGCGCCCATGCGTGCCGCCCGGGCACATGCGGGGTTGGATGCCATGGGTTGTGCGCCACTCCGGCTGCTCTGTTGCGGCCATGTGCCAGTGCGCGGCGCTCTGCTCAAAAGCGCTGCGCATCGGGGGACGGATGCCATGGAAGTGACCGGGCCTCCAAGTTGGTGCAATGCCCTGGTCACGCACGCTGGCAGGCGACCACGGTGCATTTCGGAGCTCGCTGCATGCGAGCGGGATGGGCTCACAGCTCATGTCAGCAAGTCAATGTGTTCGTAGCCCGGCCGCGTGCGTGATGCGGGGCGCGCGCGCCGAGCTGCACCGAGTGACACGCTGTGTGCGCGCGCAGGTGCCGAGCGTTTACGAGAGTGCGCACCCAGCGCCGCTCCCCGCCGATAACCCTATTGTTCCCCTCTTCCTCAAGCGTCCGGATCACTGTCTTGGAGGCTGCTCGGTGCAAGCACTGCACGCCATCGCTCGCGAGGCCAATGCATGACAAGCCGACCTGCAGAGCAGCAACCACCTGAGCTGCCCGGTCTGCTCTATGAACGTCTGCGGTGCTGAAGTTCCCCTACCTGTCGAGTGGGGAGGCCTGTTTGTGCAGCCCACTCAACCCCTCGCTGTGCTTTCTCTCCTGACTATGCCCGCCCACAGACCTGGGCTTTGAGGACTGCTCGGCGCGCGTGACCGAGGCGGCCGGGCTGACGCAAGCGGCGCCCTACGTCGCCACGCACGAGCAGCTGACGCCCAAGGACTGGGCGTTCTACTCCTTCAACGTCACGGCCGACGACTACCAGGTCGTCGTTAACGTCGACGCCGAGAATGACACGCAATGTGCGTCAGGGAAGGGTCAGGATACGGTTAGGGCAGGCTACCTCAGGGTAGGATTGTTATCCTCCTGCTGCCCACCCACAGAAGCGCTGAAGGACGTGCGCTGGGCGGGGACCGCCGTCGCAGCGCACGCCGCGCGTCGCGCGCCCTGTGCCGTCCGCGCACGGAGCGCCCGCGGACGCGCGCCCTGCTGGAGCGCGAGCCTGGCCGGGCTGAGGCGCTGCGTGCGCCGCAGGCACCAACCTGGGCTACACCGGCCTGTTCGTCAAGTACGGCCAGCCGCCGGGGTGGCGCTACGGGCAGTGGGACTTTCGCCCCGAGTGGGACTACTACTCGGAGCGCGACAGCGACCTGGAGGTCCGCTTCGACGCCTTGCACAGCGCCTGGCAGACCGGTGCGGCCCGCCCCCAGGTCGCGCGCGCTCGCGCTCTGCTTACCGTCCCGCGGGGCATCGCACGCCGCCCATGCGCTGCTGACGGCGCGCATGTGCGCGGCGGCTGCTCAAAGGCGCGTCTCGGCGGCGGCACCCCGAGGTCGGGGGAGCCGCTGCTTGGGCGCAGCTGCAGCGCAGCCGAGTGCGGCGCCGAAGGTGAGCCGGCGCCGGGGGCGCGCGGCCGTGCAGGCCGGTACTTTGTTGGCGTCAACGGCGACGACGCGCACAACTGCAGCTTCACGCTCAGCATCACCAAGTACAGCTGCCCGCTCAACTGCTCCGGCCGCGGCACCTGCCAGCACCTGGCCAACGGCACGCGCACCTGCCTCTGCGACAAGGCGCGCGCCCCCCCCCGTCTGCTGGCAGCACGTACGGCGGTCCCTTGGCTCCGGCGCGCCCCGCAGTCCGAATGGGACTGTCCGACACATGCGTGCCGCGCGCCGCGCGGCAGGGCTTTTTCGGCGCGGACTGCGGCAACGAGGCCGCGCGGCTGGCATTCGACGCGCCGCTGCAGCGCGCCGACGCGTCGTTCGAGTACGACTTCTTCCAGCTGCCCGACCTCAGCCCCTCCGCGCTAACGCACAGCATCGAGGCGCGCGCGCCGCGCGCGGCCCCGCGCGCGCGCCCCTTCGCGCGCCACCTGCTGCGGTGCCGCATCCGCCCTGCCGCGCCTGCTGGAGTGAATGCGCAAACGGGGACGCGGCCAGGCGGGTGTGTATACAGGTTGTTACGCCGTTCCATGGGTTACGCTGGTGTCACCTTTGTGAGGATGCTATGACACGGCAACACCGCCCGAATGCGCAGTGCAGGCTTGCCCGGCAGGGGCGCGCCCGCGCCCTGCTCTCGCAGGCCCTCTTCCATGGCGCTGCCCGCCGCCCCGGCCGACGGCCGCATGCGGCGTGCGCAGGTGAGCATCAAGGCCAGTTTCCGCAGCTCCGGCTACGGCCAGTGGTCCGTCTCCCGGCCCGCGCTGCTGCTGCTGCAGGCGCGCGCCCCGCCCACAGCCTCTCCAGTCTCCCCTGCGTCCCTGAACCTCGGACTGTGGGCCGACGCGCGGCTCAGCTGCCGCCAGCCCTTCCGCACCGCTCCGTTCATAGAGCCGGACGGAAGACCGGAGAGTCTGCCAGGCCAGTCTGCGACTGCGGGGCGGGTGCGGCGCCGCCGACTGCTGGCAGGCTGACGGCGGGCGGCGTGCCGGCCGCAGGGCGACCACCCCAGCAAGGACGTGTACACGCTGAAGCAGGTGCTGCAGGAGCACAACACGACGTACGAGATCGTGCTCTGCCGCTCCCAGCTGACGCAGGCGCGGCGGCGCGCCCGCGCCCGTGCCTGCAGCCCTGCAGTCTGCGTGTTTGCGACAGCCGCCTTTACTCTGCTTGACCTGCTCGGCAGCCATGCGGCACGGGCGAGCCCTGCCGCGAGGTGTGGGGCCCAGCGGCGAGCACGGCTGGCCGCGCTCCCGTGGCATGGGTCCAGTCGTGAGGGCACATGTGTGACACGCAAGGGCATATGTGTGACTGTGCATAATTTTGGCGCAGCTTGAAGGGGGTTGTGGAGCCTCTGCAGGGAACAAGTGAATTGCTGAATCTCCAAGAGCATGACTGCGTGCTGACCCGCGAGGGCACTGAAAAAGGGGATGGACGGACGAACCCCGCAAGATGGGGGAGGGAGAGCCACTGGCAGGATCCTGCACAGGCGTGCGGCGCTGCGGTGCGCCGGAGGCAACAGAACGGCGCTGCCGCGGGCCGGCAGGGGCTGTGGCGCGCTGCCATCTACAATCCCATGCACATCTACAGGCTCTCGTACAACCTCACCGTGTCGCGCTCCGCCGCCTGTCTGAACAACTGCTCGCAGCACGGCGCCTGCAGCGCTGACGGCCTGTGCCACTGCGAGGGCGACTGGCGCGCCCCTCCCTGGCAAGATATGCCCCCGCGACTTTGCTCGAGTGGGGCGGCTGCACAGGCGCGGCTGTTGTGCAAGCGCGCTTCGCGGCGCCGCCTGACACATGGTTCGGGTGAAGACCCTGCACGCAACGCACAGCTGCTCATGCGCCGCGGTGAGCGGCGTGGGGCGCGCAGGACGGGCGGCGACTGCTCGGTCTCGCTCGCCAGCCACTGCGTCCAGGGCTCGCGGCGCGCGGTCCCCATGTGCGGCCCCTCCGGCCCAGCCGCGTGCTGCGCGACCGAGCCACAGCATGCTGCTCTGGTCAGCAGAACATTGTCCATCTGAGATTGGCAACAGCTGAGTATGTGCGGTAGTGTGCGCGGTGCCGCGTGGAGGCCAGCGATGCAGGCCCTTGCGCGGCGCGACGAGGCAGGCGGCTGACAGCGCCGCCCGTGCCGTGTGCCAGGCCGGCGCAGCATGGCACCTGCTGGCAGGAGTGCCACTGCAGCAACGGCGGGACCTGCGAGCACACCTCGGAGTGCGTGGCCTTCACGTGCGACGACCCCAAGATGCGGCGCCGCGGCTCCGCGTCGGAGTGCGTCGCCGACGAATGCACGCAGGTGCCGCGCCGGCGCCGCCCGGCCGCTCTGGGGGAGGGCCCCTGCCTTTGGGCCTGCGCCCGATCTGTAGTGCCTGCCTTGCATGGCGGAGGGCCGGGGCGGCCTGCGCGAGGGCGGGCGCTGCGAGGACCATTGTGCTTGTGAGCCCATCGCACGTCGGGAGCGCCCGCCTCAGGCCGTGTGCTCGTGTGAGGAGTTTGCTTTCGTCCGCTGGCGAGGCACGCGGTCGGGTGGTTCAGGAGCATGCAGTTGGCACGATTACGGCCAAAGCTCCGCCTCATACCGGAGGGCACGTGAGAGAGAGGGCGCGCGCGCCGAGTGCGGGCGCAGGCCAAGTGGAACGAGACGGCGGGCCACGCGTGCCAGCTGCCGTGCGAGTGCCCCGCCGACGGCGGCCGCTGCACGCTGGGCGCCGCGTGCGCGGAGGGCACATTCGCGTGCAAGCCGGGCTTTGAGCGCTTCACCGACAGGCAGCTCAAGTGCTTCAAGGCCGGCTGCCAGGACGGCAGCTTGCAGGCACGGACTGCAGGCCGCTGTCGAGATAACTGCGAGCTGTGAAATGGCGGCGCCTAAACCGTTGGCGCTCATGGCGCCGGCGCTCGCCATGCCAGCCGCTGGCTCCCCGCGCTCCTGTGCTTGCTCTTGGGCTGCGCTTCCCATCTCTAGCAACTGCTGGGCGCCCGCATGGCCCGCTCACCAGGCATACAGCACACGAGCGTTGGTCCCCCTCTCATTCTGGACAGCAGGTGCGCCATCTGGTGCCAATGCAGTTTGGAGGCAGAGTTAAGTCCTTGGGACCACCCATGCGGGTTTGCTTGCTGGGCCGCTGGGCGGCGGGCGTGTCGTGTAGCTAGGCACGCTTGGCTGGGTCGTCGGATGACAGCCTCACTGCGACCGCGCGCGCCGCCCACTTCCCGGGCTGGCCGCCGCCGGCAAGCCCCTCAGCACGGGCCCGGTCCTCGCAGGAGATCGCCGGCGCGGGGGCCGTGGGCGGCGGGCGCGCGTACGGGGTGTGCCGCTGCGTCGGCGCGGAGAGCGAGGGCGCCGAGCGCTGCACATTTTCGCAGGCGCTCGGCCAGGCGCGCGTGGTGTGCGGCGACGGGTACGCGCTGACGGTGCGCGCCCGTTTCCGGCTGGGCTGGTAGGGTCCTGGCCCTCTCACACCTGCGCATGTGCGGTGCCGGGCCAGCTGCGACCTCGCCTGGCTTGTCAAGTGCGGTTGATCACATATGTCCGCTACATGATGATGGCCATGGTGCAGTGCGCTGTGATGTACTGTACGTCGTGCTAGGTGCACGCACATCATGATAACGGTGGTTGTGCCGCGACCTTATATGTCATGTGTGGGCCTCCTGCTCTTTATTTCTGCCAGAGGAGGCCGGAGTACCTTTGCGGTCTACTGTGCCTGAAAACCAGGGCATGACAGCGCGCCCGCCTGTGCTCGAGAATGCGGCACGGCCCAGGAAGAAGCAGTGTCTGTGCTCAGCGCGCCGAACGCTCGGGTGCAGGGCGCGTCTGGCGACGCGCTGGGGGGCCACTGCGTGCGGCGCGGCACGGCCGCGTGGGCGGTCACGCTGTGGGCGCTGTTTGCGGCGCTGCTGGGCGTGGGCGCGGGCGGCGGGCTGCTGTGGTGGTACGAGCAGCGCCTGAAGCGCGCGGGCCTGAACGAGGCCCTGTTCGAGCTCGCGCTCGACCAGGGCTTTTGAGGCCGGCTGCCCAGTTCCAGGCGGAGGCCGTGCGAGCCGGCAGTTTTGCGGCCTGTGTGCAGAGCTTTGACGTGGCGCGCGCTAGAGTCGCCCGCCCAGTAGCTGTGCGAGAGCTCGTCGAGCGGTCCCGAGCACTGCTTGGAGGGGCAGGTGCATGTTGCCTACTTGTACTTTGACTACGATTGCATTCTGCTTAGCTAGGTGCGGCGCTGGTCGGTGAGCAGAAGCGCCCTTGTACCATAATCATGTAGCTGCACCGCGCTGTGCCGATTGGGTACAGTGGCCCGAGTGGGGGGACAAGTTTGAAGTATAGCTAGCACAGATGAGAAAGGTTGCAACAAAGTGGCATACGCTACACATAGTACGTGAAGTGCGCTGCCAGAAGCACCGGTGCAAAGTGCCCTTCCCCACCCAGCGCTTGGAACAGACTGCTCATGCCATATGCGCTCTTTGAAGTCCTGTTGGAGATCATCAACACTGCTCACAGCTTACACACCAGACACTTGTGCAATGATGCAGACATATTAGCAAATGTGTGAAACCACACAAGACGGGTTCTGTGACTCCCAAATAACAGCACTCGACCACAGCTACTTCAAAGTAGAAAGCACACACATGCAGCAAAGTAGAAAGCGCACACATGCAGCATGGCCGCTAGCGATGCCGGAAAACATGAACCAGCGTGAGCGGGCCCCTGCCGCAGCTGCGCTGCAGCTGCAAAGTCGCCGTGTGAGCGGGACAGCTATGCACTCAAAGCTACTAGCCAGGCCCTGCCCAGGGCTTACTGCTTACTCTGTCACGGCCCCCGAGCTGGCCACCGCAGCCTCCGCCGAGCTCGCGCTGGCAAGGCTGGCCGGCGCTGCAGCGCCGCTGCCGGCCGCCGGCTTTGCGGCGGGCGCCTCGCCCTCCGCGGCGGGTGCAGCCGCGCCGTGCGCGCCCCACACCTGCGCGCGAGGCCCACGCCGCCTCGGCGCAGGCTCACTGGGGAGCCGGGGTCGTGGCCGCCGCCACGCCCCTCTCGTCTCACAAAATTGCTGTGCATCACAGGTTGTGCGTGTGACACATAGAGGCCGTGCAGCAAGCGTACAGGCTGCTGTGCGCAGGGCAGACTGCACAGTTGCGCGCGCAGGGCGGAGCGCGCGGGTCCCGCGCACCCGCCAGCCCGAACCGCCCGGCTGCTTGGCCGCGGCTGGCGACGCGCGGCCCTTGGCGCGCTTGTTGGCCTCGGCCAGCTGCATCAACGCGCCCACCTTCTCCTGCGTGGCCTGCGTGCGCGCATGCAGGATTGGGTTAGAAAAAAAGAGTATTCCCACAGCATACGCGCGACCACCTGTGCGTCGGCCCGAGACGCGCCTGCCGAAATGTCAGGTGCCAGAGCACGGCCAGGGGCCATTACGCATTCGCAGTGCCTGCTGCCGGGAGCATATAGTGGCGCCGCCGGCCCGGCCGCCCACGCCTGCAGGGGTGGCGCGAGGGCGCGCGGGGCCCGGCACCTGCGCCAGGCGCTCCCGCAGGTCCGCCAGCTCGTCGCGCATCTCGCCCACCTCCTCAAACGCCTGCGTGGCCGTCGCCTCAGCGGCCGTCAGCCGCCGCACAGCGGACGCCCGCTCCGTGGTCACCTGGGCCCGGGGCGCCCGGTGAGGGCCCAGGCCTGGCCCAGCGCCGGGGCGGCTGCAACCCCCTGGCCCGTCACCGGCTGTTCGGCCATAGGCATGACCGTGCAGCGCGGTTGCTGCCATTGAGTCGATCTGGGCACCCAGCGGGGCTCACACGTGACGTGCGGGGCCCGCCTCAATTCCCGCGGCACCTAGCGGCTGCGACCTGGGAGGTTTGGGGCAGCCGGCTCATCGCCGTGCCGGGCCCTTGGCGGGCGCGCCGCGGCGGCGGCGGCGGAGCGGGCCGCCTCACCTGCTCCAGCTCCGCGGTCAGGGCGGCCACGCGCTCGCGCGCGGACCCCAGCTCACGCCCCAGCGCGGCGGCCGCCCCGTCGTGCGCACGCGCGGCGGCCGCCTCGCGCGCCGCCGCGCCCTCGGTCGCGGTCGCCAGCCGCGCCTGGCAAGGGGCGCCGCTGTTTCAGCTCGTGCTAGCGCTGCAGCTCCTTGCAAGCGCTGGTGCTGAGACAGCCCCTGAACTGAACGCTTGGTCGTGCAAGTATGCACGCCTGACATGCACGCACTTTGCCACCAGCACGGCATCAGCAACCCGCCTGCACTGACCAGTGGCGCGTCATGCGCATCTGGTCGCTGCACACCTCGCAGCAGCATGCACCTCAAGCAGACTACAGGGCACAGCCTCTAGGCAGCTCAGGGCCGCTTGCAGGACCAGACAGCCTGCGCGCCGCCAACGGCAGCGGCGTCGCGGCGCCCCGCCCGCGCCGCTGCGCGGCCACGAAGCTCGGCACAGCGCTTGCGCCCGCGCTTCCGCCCGCGGCGCGCGCGCCTGCAGGTCGCGCGTGGCGATCTCGACCTCGGCCTGCGCGCCCGCCAGCGCGCCTTCCGCCTCGTCCGCGCGCGCCTCCGCCGACGCGAGCGCGGCGCGCAGCCGCTCCGCATCGGCCTGAAGCGCGCGCGCACGCATGACTCTGGCGCGCTCGCTCGGCATCCGCCGCCTCACAGGGCACGTCAGCTGGCCGGCTCGATGCATCACGGACTTCACAGCAAACATCTCAGGCGTCTTTCCGCTGCACATCTCGCTCTGAGTACGGCGGGCAGGCAGCACGCGCCCACGCGCTGACACAAGCAGGGAGGGAACGCGTCCAAAAGCACAAACCTCCAGGGAACAGGGAGACCCTTACGCCGCATGCTCAGCACCTGCAGGGCTGCAAGCTGCCCGCCACTGGTGTCCGCCACGTCCGCCGCGGCTGCCTCGGCGGCCGCAAGGTCTGCCGCGGCGGCGTCCGCGCGCGTGCCCGCTTCCCGCGCCTGCGCCTCCACTGCGTCGGCGCGCTCGCGCACCGTGTGCAGCTCCTCCTGCGCAGCAAAGCACGCGGGTATGTGCGGTGCCGGCGCGCCAGCACACAGCGCTCTGACGCGGCACATTCTGGTGCAGTACAGGGCACTACAGCGCATATAGCGCCTCTCGCATTGCATGCCCAGCCGCAAAGGTTTTGACCCGCAGGCACTCAGCAGCCCCGACGCCACACCGCATCGAAGGCTCCCCACCACTGCACTCATGCTGCCTCACTACTGGTGGTAGGCAGCCTTGGCACACATAGTGAGCGAGCCAGGAGCGCGCCTCCAGCTGCTCACTGCGCTGCTGCAGGCCCTCGGCGCGGCCTGCAGTGGCATCCAGCTCCTTGCGCAGACCGGGCAGCGCGTCTGCTTCGCGCGCGCGCGCCTGCCGCCACGGCCACGCCTGATGACCCCACGGTATGGCCATGCCAGCAAGCACAGATATGACCTAGTCAGCACACATTGGGGCAGGGGGGGGAGCAGGGCCAGGCTGGCATGCATGGTCTCAGAGACCGCTGCAAACCAACGCTTTTTGAGGTGGGTCCGTTGAGTGTAGCTCACGCGCGTTCGCCGGTGCTGCATGCGGCACGGCACAGCTTGACTGTGGTCGAACAGGTGCTAAGCGGCCTGCCAGCACCCGCAAATTATACGAGCAAAGCGACTGAGCGGGGCCGGGGCCAGCGCCGACAATCGTGGCGCCGCACCTGCAGAGCAGCCTCGCGCTCGCGCGAGCTCTGCAGCGCGCGCTCGGCCTCCAGGCGGCGTGCGCGCTCGGCCTCGGTCTGGCCCTCCGCGCGCCTGGCCCGCTCCTCCAGCCCTAGCGAGCGCGAGCGCAGCTCCTCCGCCTCCCACGCAGCCTGCAGGCGCAGCCCAAGCGCGTGGGTGCAGCAGGGCTGACACAGTGGAACTGCTTGCAGACGACCCTATGCCAGGTAGCCAGGCAGTCCAGGGCGCTGGCAGCTTTGGGGGGGGGGCTGAGGAAGGGGGCAGGCCTTGTCGCGGTCTGCCATGGCGCGCGCGCTCTGCGCCTGGTAGAACGCGAGCTCCTTCTCGAGCCGTTCGGCCTTGTCGCGCTCCGCGCGCCAGCTGCTGTCCGCGTGCCGCTTGCTGGTCCGGTAGTTGACCAGGTCCTCGCGCAGCGAGTTGCGCTCGGCTTGTACGCTGGCGAGCTGCGCCACGTCACGCATCAGCACATTGCAAGTCACGGCAGGTCCAACAGGCCAGTGTGTGGCACCGGTTGCTGCTCAGAGCACTGGCTTGGCCAGCAGCTTCCGCGCCTGCTGCTTGGTGCTGTTGAGCTCCTTTTGAGTGGCAAGGATGCGCTCCCTGAGCACCGTGGAGGAGGAGGCGAAGATGCTCTCGGAGCCCTGCTGCATGCAGAGCGCCTCCACGTCTGCCGCGAGGTCATCGCGCTGCGCGGTGACCCGCGCCAGCTCCCGCTCGAGCACTATGACGCGGTCTGCCGCATGGGCAGCAGTGCCGTTGGTGCTCTCCATGGACCCACCAGCGCAGAGCGCTGTCAGGGGCTTGTTGCAGGGCAATTGAAAGCTTTTGAGCGCCAGGCAAGCACTGGCCCGGGAATGCCCGACTGGGGCTCATTTCAGGCCCGATCAGGAGGGCTGAGTGGGCCCAAGGACTACATGCAACATTTGGAATAGGTCTGGAAACAGATGTTCCAGACTTGTGTACATCGTGTACAGTACATGACTGTAGGCCAGGCATGTGGAGAAGCGTAGCGTCCGGGGTAACTTGCATGCATGTGGAAGTGCATGTGGTAATGCGCCGTGTCAGGGACACCACACTCGCACAACTTACATGCCCCGAGTCATAACAAGCAACAGAAAACGAACAGTGCATGATCATGCAGCTGTGTATGAGTGCAGAGTAACGCTTGGTCTGTATAGACCCGTTGCTTGGTCTGTATCCGAGTGCGCAGAGCGACCCAGCGCACTCATGCGCTCAAAACCTGATACCCACCTGGCCAATGTTCATGCCACATGGCCCAAGCCAAGCACTGGCCACATCGGACTCTGGAAAGTCATCAGCCGCGGTCACATGTGGCCCCTTACGCACGCGGATGGGCTGCAGCGCCTATGTCAGCCAGCGCGGCACACCCCGTGCACATACGTCCGTCCCTGCTGATGGCTATGGTGCCACCCCAGACCGCAAGCCGGCACTGCTTCTGGACGCGGGACGCAGACGAGCGTCAGCGCAGCAGAGGGGTTGCGCGCAGGCGCACTGCCGTTGCACTGCGCCCGCTGCATGCCTGCTGCATGCCAGACGGACTAGCCCAGGCAAAGCTCCAGCTGTACGAAAAGACATGTTGGGGAGGGAGGTTGCGCAGCGTCCGCCCTCGTCAGCGGCGCTTGAAGTAGGGTGAGATGCGGATATTGAGCGCGGCGGCACGGCGGCGGAACTCGCGCTCGGCTGCGCTGCCGCCCCCAAGCGCCTGCCGCCCCCGCCAAGCATCATGCCTGACTCACAGGCGCTGCATGTATTGCACACCTAAGTGAGCCTGCAGACACCTACAAACAGTTACCTGAATTTGCCGCTGTCATGGAGAGGTTTCGGCTCGCATTGTGGACAACGCTGTACGCTGCACATGGGTTGAGCAGCTTTGGACTGCGTCCAAGATACTACCTGCCTAAAACAGAAAGCAGGTACATGGCCATACCTGGTGCAATCGGCGGCTATGCTTTCAGCTGCACACTCCTGCTTAGCCTTTGCCGTTCCATGCTGCATGTACTCTCCAAAGCCAGGGAAAGGGTTCCCACCGCAGCAGGGCGGCGCCGCGGCGGCGGCGGCGGCGGCAGGAGCGGGGTGCCGTCAGAGTCGCTGGCGGCCTCAGGCTCGTCAGGCAGTGGCTGCAGCGCTGGGGCTGGCGAAGCTACTGCGTTCTTTTTGCCGGCAGCCTGCGGCGCACATGGATAGGGGTGTCTGGGCGCGGCGGTTTGGGAGCAGCAGATGTTGGTGGGCAGCCACATCGAAGCCACAGGCCAAAGTCAAGATCAGGATCGATCAGCGCATGCACTTCAGTATTGCACGTAGGTGGTGTGGAGGAGCAAGACAATGACTACGGCCTGAGCCACGAAAGGAGTTAGGCCATGAACTGTTCGCCTTCTGCAGGCGGTGCGCACCGCCCCCGGCACGCCACCGCCGACGTGTATCACGAGGCACACTGGCTCGTGCGGCGGGCTGGCGCTCCCGTGCGCGCGGACGGCGCCGCCAGCCTCGCCAGCCTGGCCGAGTGCCTGCGCGCTCAAGGGGTGTACGGCGGAGCGCCAGGCAGTGTGAAGAGCAGGCGTAAGTGCGGACCCACTAGCATGGCACTGGGCGCTGTGCATGGGTCCCTGCCTACTCACACTTTGGAGCCAACGCCCGAGAAATCAAAGTGCCTGGCTCTGCCCCAGAGCGTCTCGCTACGCTGCATGCACCAAGGACAATGCACTGCGCATGGTACGCACAGGGGAATCGCCCTCATGCAGGCATGAGCATGTCACGCACCTGGGCGCTGAGGGGCGCGGGCGCAGGCCCGCCGCCCTGCGGCGCATGCGGCGTGACCTGCGTTGCGGCGTCCACGGCCGGCCGCGCCGGCCGCGGCGGCGGGGAGGCCAGCGGCTCCTCCGCATCTGGCGCCCGACAATCATCCTGATGCCGACCCTCGCCCGCGGCCTGGCCCGCCGCGGGCGGTGCAGGCAGCAGCAGCGGCGGCGCCGCGGCGCGCCCCCTGAACTGGTGCACCGCGAGCCGGGTGTCCTGCGGCGCGGCGGGGAGTTGGGCTTGGTCAGCGTCTGCATGCCCGCAGCGTGCACAGCGCGTGCTGCACGCGCAGCCGTGCACACTTATGCGCAAACGATCAATGATGCGAGCCTGCTTCAGCAAGCCACGGCGACTTAGGCAGAAAGGCACATGGCATTGCATTAGGGTAGCAAAACAAGCCCTGCCGCCGACAGAGCAGCCTGGCGCCTGCCACGGGGCCGCAGGCGAGCCTGCTTTGAAACGCCAGGATTCGGAGCCCTGGGTTTTTCCACAGTGCTGCGGGCTGCGGCTACAGCTGCCGCGCGGGGGCGCGCGCCTCCAGGTCGGCGCGCATGCGGCGCAGCCGGTCGCGCACGCCGGCCCACTCGCGCGCGGCCGGGCTGCTTGACCCCGGCGCTGCAAGGGCGGGCCCCGCGGCAGGCCCCGCGCCGGCGCCGGCGCCCGCCGCCCCGCCTGCACCTGCCAGCCCACGCCCTCAGCGCCTGCTCCGCTCAGCCGTGCTGGACTGAGCCATGGATCGTGACCCTGCATGCATGGTTCAGACAGAGTTCATGGACATTTTGATCATTGCACCAAGCAAGCGAGGACCGCATGCAGTGCTATACAGGAGTGCAAATGCAGGACTTTGGCGACTAAGCCTGCTCAGTGGAGCCACCGCGGGACCCCATGAAGCCCGGAGGGCGTCCACATCAAACATGCTGGCAGCTAGCGGCGCGGGGCTCAGCAGAGGCAGCCCTGCATCGTCTTGGAGGGGCCGCGCCTGGCGCCGCGCCGGCCGGCGGCGGCGCGATGAACACGCGGTGCGCGCCGAAGAAGGCCGGCACGGCGGCCTGCGCGGCGGCCGCCGCGCCGACCAGCGCCGCGCCCGCGGCGGGCACCTTGGCCGGCGTGCCGTCGCCGCCGTCGGGAGCGTCGCCGGCCCCGCCGGAACCCTGCCCTGGCGCCAGCTCTTGCAGCTCTTGCTGGCCCGGCGCCTCGCCTGCTGGGTCCTCATTGGCAGCCGGGCCCGGGGACTGGGCGTCGGCGGGACGGACGGCGGCCCCCGCAGAGGGCGGAGCTGCCGCGTTGCCGGCGCCTGCAGCGCCCAGCGCCTTGCGCGCGCCCTGCATGCAGGCGCAGGCATGTTCAAGTCCTTGTCACTGGGCCGCATGGCCCCATCTCCGTGCCAGGCAGCATGGACGAGCCTTGTATCCCCATGTGGATGCTTGGGGCCACTGCTGTCCCACGGCCCGACATTAGCATCCGCATTGCAGGCCGCGCGCCTTGTCGATCACATGCAACAGGCGTGCATCCCCGCGAGCCTGCCGTTGAGCAAGTGCGGCACTGTTTGGCTGTGCGGCCTTTGCGGCGGAGACCGGCGCGCCTGGAGCTGCTCGCGCAGGTGCGCGTTCTCGTGCACGCACGCATCGTTGGCCGCAGCGGCTGCCTCCAGCGCCTGTTACGCAGCTCGCGTCGCATGCCTCCATTGCCAGCTCAGCCACCAACGCGCAGGGCTGCTCACCACATGCACAAGGAGCATCAGCACAGTAAAAGACGCTTGCTTGGCGTGCCCACGCGCGTCATGCCCTGCCTCTCTGACACTGCGAGTAAGGTGGGTTATGAGGCAGCGCCGTGCTGCAGGCCGCTGCTGTGGGTCTCTGCGGGTGCGAGAGGCGCGCGGGGGCTCACCAAGCGCCGCTGCATGACGAGGCCCCCGACATGGTCTAGCGTGCCGGGCGCCTGCGCGCCCAGCATGACAGAGCTTGATGTCAGGTGCTGAGCAGCGACATGCACCCTTGAGGTGCGGACCAGGGCAGCTGTGCCCGCCGCCGCCCAAACGATCCTGCTCCTTTTGTGCATGGGTTGGGTGCATTGCAGGAAACTGTACAGCACTGCAGCGCGCCGCGTCATTTGCAAACCCTCAATCACTTCATGATGGAGACTGCTGTCATGAGAGCCAGCGTGGAGGCAGGTGCAGCAGGGGCAAGGCGGCCAGGCACCTGGCCCGGCGAGCCCAGGCCCGCGGGGCCGGCGTCGCCGCCCAGGCCAGCGTGCACGGCGCGCTGCGCCGTCTCGGCGCCGCACGCGATCTCGTACAGCGCCTCGTGCGCCTCCTGCGCGCGCCCCGCTCTCGACACCTGGCTACAAAGTGCATAGGGGGCAAGGTGCGCAGCGCTTGCTGGCGCCACCCCGCACGCAGGCAGGAAGTGCTTTTTCACGGCATGGCCTGCTCGCGCTTGCCATCGGCCTGCACGGAGCACTTGGCAAGCGGGTGACCACGCAGTGCACACAGACCGCGCGCATGGTCTCGCGCGGCGCGCCTGCAGCTGCTGCAGCAGCGCGGCGGTCTGCGCGTCAGCGCGCTCGGGCTCCCGCGCCGCGGCCTCCAGCTGCGCGCGCGCGGCCGCCAGCTCGCCCTGCAGCCGCGCCTGCTCTGCGGCCGCGGCTTCGGATGCCTCGCGCGCAGCCGCGGACGCGGCCTCCGCGTCTGCATACGCGTGCCTGCACCACACGCGCCGCCTCAAAGCGATGGATAGGGTGCGGTAGGGTAGGGTGTGGAAAGTGCAGGGGCCCAGGCAGGCGCGGCTGCTGCCTCGGGCTGTAGCCACGCCGGCTTTGCAGCTGCGATGTGAGTGGTCCCGCGCGCGGCCGCACATGCGGCCTCGGTGTCGACTCGCCCTGAGCGTCCATGCAGGGCATTCGACCATGGGTGCATGCCGGGCGCGGGGGGCGAGGGGGATTGACGGGAAACCAGTGCCGCACCGCGCCTCCAGCAGCTGCGCCTCCAGCTGCGCCAGCTGCGCGCGGCCGGTGTCGCGCGAGGCGGCCGCGGCGCCGCGCGCGGCCTCCGCGCCCGCGACCGCGGCGCGCGCCGCCTCCAGCTCCGCCACCAGCGTGCCCTTCTCCGCCTGCGGCCCCAAGCGGCAGGGTCTGGCTTAACCTAGCACCCGCGCCCGCCGCCTCCTCTGGCCTTGTGACAGTGCCCGGGTGTCGAGGCCGTCAAACGACCCGCGTGTGTTTGGAAGCCTGACGGTGCCCAACGGTCATACCTTGAAGGAATCCATGCCGGTAACTTGAGCACGCATCCGAAGCATAGATAGCTGCACGCCCTGCTTCCGCTCGTGGGTCGTTCCCGTCACAGCAGGCACGAGCATGGGACACGCCGCCGCAGCGCGCCTCGTAGGCGGCCGCCACCAGGCCGGCGTGCTCGGCGAGCTCGAGCAGGCGCGCGCCGGCGGCGCGCGCGCGGTCCGCCTCCGCGGCGGCCAGCTCGCCCTGCGCCTCGGCGCTCTCGGCTGCCGCCGCGCGCTCGCCGCCCGCGCGCGCCAGCGCCGCCTCCACGCCCTCCAGGTCCGAACTGCGGGTCCGAGCACCACATAACCCTACCCTATCCGAGCACTCAGCACTGGTTCAGGCGCCACGCTCGCGCGCGCGCCGCGCGCTGCTTGCGCGCCGCGCGCTGCTTGCGCGCGTAGCTTGAGATCTACACCACTTGCAGCCGCGCCCAGCTCGGGCCTTTGCATCACGCTGGAGCGTGCTCGCTGCCTGTTTCCGTACAGCGTTACTGCGCGGCGCTGTTGGGCTGGTCGCCATGCGCATGCTCAGCACTGCCTTATATATTTGAAACCGAGCAAGCCTGGGCAAACCTCCCCGCCACACATGTGAGCATGGCTGCGTCTGCGCGGCGGCGCACGGCAGGCCGAGCTGCGAGAAGCGCCACAAAGTTCCGAGGTCGCGCCCGGGGCCGGGGCGCGCCGCAGGCGGCGGTTCTCGGCCTCCAGGCGGGCGCTGTTGCCCATGAGCAGGTCCCACTGCTCCAGCTGCTCGCGCGTGGTCGCCAGCGCGGCCTGCTGCCCGGCCGCGCGCGCGGCCTCCGCCTCCTCGCGCAGCGCGCCCGCCTGCGTCGCGCGCGCCCACAGCGCCTGCGCGCGGCCGCGCGCGCCCATTCTACGCCGGGCCGCGCGCGCGCTGGCGGGCGCGCGCGGCCGGGCGTGGGGGCGGCGCCGGGCTCCCGCCGCCCGGCCGCGAGCGGCCCAGGCATGGGCGCTGGCCAGGCCTGATTTGTCCCTTTGCTCGCAGGCGCGCTGGCGGATGCGCTTCTGCCTCATCGTCTTGGCACCAGCAATGTACCATGACACTGCAAAGGAAACGGGCGTGCTTGGCGGCCAGCGGGCGGCGCCGCACCAGCAGCAGCCCAGCAGCCTACCCCTGGTAGGGTGCGGCAGGGCGGGCCGCGCCTGCAGCTCCCCGCGCGCGGGCGTGGTGACGACGGCGGCCAGGCCCAGGCGCGCCAGCCACGCCTCCAGCGAGCCGCGGCCCACGCTCGCGGGCGCCGCCGACGGCAGCAGCCCCAGCCGGCTGCGCGTCCACGGGCCTGCAGTGTGTGCAGTGTGTCAGTGCGCCGACTGGAGGGTATGCAGCACACCGGCTACACTGTGAGCATGGCGCCCTGGCCAGCGCAGCAGCCCAGCGGTGTGCTCCTGGCCATGCTATCTGGCTGCATGTCATGAGGGCCTGCACTGTCAACATTCCAAGGAATGGTACGCGCAGACCGCTTTGGTTGACCTGCCCTGGCCCGGTAGGCCCCGCATCTACGTCCCAGCAGGGTGCACGTCTGGATGCAACGCAAGCCTCCACTCGACAAACGGTATCCTGCCAGCGCCTGTCGCACTGGCATACCGAAGGCCCCCGGCGACAGAGCCTTCGAGGGGTGATCACCAGCAGGCGTGGCAGAGTACGGGAAGGCAGGCACGCCGCCTGCGCCGCCGCACGCGGGCGTGGCGGGGCTGCCCGGGGCCCCCGTCGCCGGGTCGCCCTGCCCCGGGCAGGGAGCCGGGCCCTCGTGCGGCGGTAGGCCGCCGGGCCCGGGCGCGCCCGGCGCCGCCTCGCCCTGCACCGGCGAGGCGTAGGCGCCGCGCGCCAGGTGCGCCAGCATGAGGCGGTACGGCGTGGCCGCGCGCCGCGTGGCTGCCGGGAACCCTGCGCATGCCGCGAGCTCAGCCGTCGCCAGGCTGCTGCAAACGCAGGTCAACAGCATGCATGCCCAAGGCCCTTTGGCCTGCAGGTGCGGCGCAACATGCCAAAGCTACGGTGGCCAGCGTCGCCACGGCGCCGCTCACAACCCCAGGGCATGCTGCACATGATCATATGCCAGCCCATGAGCCGCGACTTGTCAGTTGTCAGTTCAAAGGTCATGCACGCCCGCCGCATGCACGCACAAGAGTCCGCCATGCACTCACAGGACGCGCACCCGTCTGCGCAGAGATGCGAGCAGCTGCAAGGTGCGGCGCCGCCGGCTGCAGCGCCGATTCCCCTGCATCTGCCTCCGCGTCGGGCGCCGCCACTGCGGCCTCCGCTGCCCGCGCACCGCTGGCGGGCGGCCCGCGCGCCGCCTTGTCCCCGCGCGCGGCGGCCGGCCTGGGGTTGGTGGTAGGGTTGCGGGCGCCTGCGGCATGCGCCGGCGCGGGGCGCACGGGCGACACCAGGCGCACGCGCCGCGCGCCCGCCCGCTTCCCGGTCTCAGACCCCGCGCTTGCGAGGTGGTCGCAGGTTGGAGCCGCGGGCGCAGGCTCCGCGCAGGGTGCGCCACTGCCCGCTGCCGTGGCGGCTGCCGCTGCAGCCTGGTTTTGCCTTCCCCCCTCCGCCGCGACAGGGGCGCCGGCAAGGCCGCCTGGCGTCACGCTGCCGACAGACTCGCCCGTGCCGTCCGGGATGTCAGGGGGCCCCGACTGCACCGCGGCCCCAGCCCCTGGCTCGCCAGCTGTGCACAGGGGACGGGGCGTCTCTTGGAGCGGCTGCTCCAGCGCCGCCGGACTGGCCCCCGCGGCTGCGGGCCGCGGCGCAGAGGCAGCTTCCACGCCTGCTTCTGCTGCGCTGGCCGCCGCGGCGGCGGACGCAGCCGGAGGCGGCGCCTCTGCGTCGCTGCTGCCGGCCCCAGCGCTGCGCATGGCACTGGCATCTGCTTGGGCGCCTGCAGGCGCTGGCGGCGCCGCGGAAAGGGCCGCTGGCTCGACCATGGCCCGGCTGGCTGCGAGCGCGGGAGCGGTGTGATCGTGAGCGCCAGACAGCTGCGCGGGCGGCATCCGGCCCCCATCCGCAGCCTCCAGCTCGCCGCTGCAGGCTGCAGCGCTGCGGAGCTCAGCGGCGTCCGCGCTTGTACCAGCGGGCGTGGGGGCGGTGACAGCATCGGCCGCCTTCCCGGCACTGGCGCTGCTCGGCAAGCAACTGTGCAGCCTGCTGGCGACTGCGTCTTCGCAGGCACGCGGCGGCGCCGCGGATGCCCCGGCTCCCGCCGCCGGCGCGCCGCTGCGCGATGGCGTGGGGCTCTGCGTTGCGCTGATGTCCGCGCGGAAGCTTGCAGCGTCCCTGCCGGCTCCTGCGGCCACCGCAGCGGCCGCGTCGTCGCAGGCATTGGCGCCGCCCGCCTCGCCGGCGCAGGCGGGCAGCGGGCGCGCGGGCGGCGACGCGGATGCCAGCGCGCGGATGAGCGCCATGGGGCTAGGGTTGGGGCCCGAGGCGCCGCCCTCGCGCACTGCAGAGCGCGGCAGCGCCCGGCCGGCGACGGCCGGCGAGGGGTCGACCAGGTCCGCCCAAGCGCTCGCCAGGTCGGGGTCCGGGGTGAGGCCGGGCGTCGGCTGCGGCGCCGTGCGCCATAGGCCCGCCATGAACGGCGTGCTTGCCAGGCCCTGTGCGGCACGCGGGTGCGTCACAGGAAGCGGGCCTTCGACGCGCAGTGGCGGCGCCCTGTGAGGCCATCTCACGGAGACCTTGGGGTGCACCCGTGTGACCATGACGTCCGTGCTTGGCTCTGGTCAGGAGGCGCGCCCGGGGCTGCGGGCAGGCAACCCAGCAACTGCCGGCAAGCCCATGCAGGGCAGGTGGGGCACACCTGCGGCCCGAGCGCTGGCGTGTCCGGGCGCAGCAGCCGCAGCAGCCCGGCCACTGCGGGCGTGGGCAGGCTCTTTGCGAGCACGCTCTGTGCGACGTAGTCCACTGCGGCGCCCCCGGACCCCTGCACCTAGGACACACAGGTCGTGGAGTCTCTTTGCGCTGCACGAACGTTTGCTCTGCGCTGCAAGCCCTGACAGGTAGCGAAGCAGACCCAGTGGCAGCAGCTCGCCGTATTTTCAGCTCTGCATACACGTAAAACTGCACAAGATGGGCGCTCCCACCTCGACGTCAGCGGCAGCGAGCGCGGGCGCGCTCACGGCCGCGGCGCCAAGCTGAACGGGCGTCGTGGCCGCGCCCGCGTCTGCGCGCCCCTCTAGGCCGCAGTGCCCGGGCGAGGGCAGCCTGGACGCTGGCCGGCCGTCGCCAGAGCTGTCTGCTGATACTCGCGGCGGGCCCTGCGGCGTTGGGATGCGGCTGACAAAGCCCGGCGTGCTGCGCCGCGGCGCTGCGCCCAGCCGGCTGGCGGCACGCCTGCCGGTGGCGGCAGCAGCGACGCCCTCGCCCAGTGCGCCAGTGCCAGGCGTGGCCTTGGCACCTGTGGCGTCCAGAGCCTTTGCTGCGGAGCGCGCCTGCATGCAAACCAGCATGTGAGCATACTGCTGCAGGCGGCACAGGCTCAGTAGCCACTGTGCTGCGAGGCGCGCCTCAAGGGCTGACTCGCCAGACATCCTGTTTGGCTCCAAGGGCGTGAGCGGCGCTCTGCCTGTCAGCGACACTCTGCGCGCTCTGCCCGCCGGCGCCACCACCATGGCGCAGCGCTGCGTTCACGATGCAAGAGGGGGCTCCGCAAGCCCAATTCAGCCCACAGACTCCCCTCCTTGCCCTGGGATGCTACTAGCCGTTGCTGTTGTGAGCAAGCACTTGGGCACTGCTTTGCTCCGGAACGACCTTCCGGGCCTGTGGAACTGCTGTTATTGTAGCCTGAAGCCTCGTCGTGGGCGGGGTCTGCTCTCAGCTGTGCCTTCCCAAAACATGTCCGCAGAGAGGGTGTAGGGTTAGTGCTTCCTGGGCCAGCCTCCGAGGAAATAGGCCCACCAAAGTGCTTCTGTGTTTCCCGTGCGCGTGCAGCTCGCAGAAAGCGCGAGGTATGTGCAGCGGCTGACGAACTAGCGCCTTTGCCTGATGCCCTACGACCGGGAGCGGGATAGGCGGGACCGAGACAGGGAGGCGCCTGAGAGGCCCTCACGTCGCGACAGGGACCGCGACCGCGACCGCGAGCCTGATAGGGACCGCGACCGTGATCGCGACCGCGTTAGAGACAGGGACAGGGACAGAGACAGGGACAGGGCCAGGGACAAGGACAGAGACCGCGACGGGGGGGCCAGGGACAGAGGCCGCGACCGCAACAGGGACGGCGCAGCCGAGCGGCCGCGCGACGCCGACGCGCGCGGCGCGCGAGACCGTGAACGCGAGCGCGGGGACGAGCGAGCCCGCCGCCCGGCCGAGCGCGATACAGGCGAGCGGGAGCGCAAGCGAGGCAGGGAGCCCGAGGAGGACCGGCACAGGTGCGGAGTGTGGGGGGATGCTGCCCCTGTCTAGCTGCAGCTTGGAGAGACCAAGACTGGCTCCTACAGAGGGCACTGCTCTCGTGCGTGCGGCTTGCTGGGTCGCAGGTCAGCTGTGACGTGTCGGGTGCCAGAGTAGGTGGCGCTGCGGCTTGGGCGCCGGCTGCAGACGGCTTCATGGCAGGCTGGCCGCAAGGCGTGAGAGGCGGCTTGGCAACTCTTGATGTTGGTGCTGCGCCCCACTGAAGCGTATGCGTGCCTGCAGGCCGCGGAGCGAGGCGCTCGACGACAGGCGCCGCGAAGGCCGCGAGCGCAGCGCGGAGCAGGCCGGCGGCGAGGACGAGGGGCGGCGCAAGGGCAGCGGCGAGCGCGAGGACGGCGCGGATGTGCCGCTGGCCAAGCGCGCGCCGGAGCTGCCTTCCGAGATACCTGAGGCGCGCGCCCGGCGCGCCGCTCGCTGCCCGGACTCTCTGCCACGCCGCACAGGCATGTGCTGCAGTGCTTGGCTGTCTTTACCCTTTAGAGTCTGCCTGGCACCTCTGGCCACACGGCAGGCTGTCGGGGCGCGCACGAGGGTGCGTTTATAGGTAACCTACCCTAAACCCACCCAATCATAACCCCAACCCTATCGGGGCACGCAGGTGCCCTTCGACGCGGACATCACCGCCGAGGAGATGCAGGTGATGGTGGCCATGGGCATCCCGTTCGGCTTCGAGACCACCGCCGGCAAGCACGTCGAGGGCGACGCGGCCAACGCGGGCGCGGTCAAGGCCAAGAAGACGCGGCGCGCGCGGCAGTACATGAACCGCCGCGGCGGCTTCAACCGGCCGCTGCCGGCCGAGAAGACCGGCGAGATTGTGTACGCTTCGTAGCGGGCTGCGGGAGGGCGGCGCCGGCGCTCGGCCGTGCGGCAGCATCGCGGGCGGCGCTGCCAACGCGGTGCTCTGCTTTCAAAGGATGGGTGCGTGCCGTGTGTGCCGTGAGGCTGTAGAGTGGCTGGTGTTCATGGCTGTTTGGCAGCAGCAGAGACACTTTGCCATGTGCGTTTACTTTGTTGCCCAGTCGCGTGCGCTACTGAGCAGTCGGCAAACC
>JAABUV010001649.1_pt1 | contig 31967 bp, 34 predicted proteins | sample 5559971 | NCBI WGS metagenome assembly JAABUV01 (sample SAMN10711881, study PRJNA513362) | rock metagenome | isolation source: Antarctica rocks | place: Antarctica: Victoria Land, Knobhead nord | collected 2015-12-19
ACCACGATTTGGCTGACGCGCGGGCGCGGCGCGCGCAGGGCCTCTTCCACCCGGCGCGCAAGGTGCGCGAGGTGTACTGGAAGGTGTACAACTCGCTCTACGTGGGCGCCCAGGACGCGCTCGTGGCTGCCTACCCCCGCCTCGAGGACGACGCCAAGAACACGTTCTCGCGCCAGGAGCTCGACGTCTTCATCTGAGCCTGTTGGTGCATGGGTAGGGTTAGGGTTGGGGTTTAGCCAATTTCCTGCCATGTTGCATGGAGCGGCTGCGGGTCTGGCACGAGGGCGGCGCTGCGGGCGCGCTCGCGCCGAGCGCGCAGCGTCGGCAGGGGGCTGGCGCGGAGGTTGCGTGCGGCCGGGGCGGGGGAGGTGGGCCGGTTGACTCGAATCAATGTGTGCGACTGCAGGCTGTTGGGAGGCGCGCCTGTCTGAGGCGGTGGGCATAGGCTGTGGTGCTGTCGCGTCCCTGGTCTCAGTGTGTCCGCAGATGAGGTTTGCTTGCACGAAAGCACGTGCTGCAATTTTGGAGGGTGTTGTTGGGCACAGCCTGTGGCCTGAACCAGGCAGCGGGCAGCTCGGGCTAAGCAGTGCCGGCTGCGGGAGTAGGAGTCTGCGAAAGTCTATTCTTTGTACAGCACCCGTGCGGGGAGCGCTCCTCAGGGGCTGCCTCATGCTGTGCCGCACCTGTAACATAGCCCTGCCGCTCTACGCTGCCATCCAGTAAGCAAATACTTCTGCTTGGCGCATGAATGCATGCACCAGGCCCAACCGTCCCCGCCGCTTCGCTGTGGCGCAGGCCCGGCATGCTGCGTCAGGACAGCACGGGGTGGCGGGCGTCAAACACCACCCTCGTGTACTAAATAGGAAGATGAATTGGACAGACAAGCCACATCCACCTGCTAATCCTGCGGCCGCTCTGCGGCGTCAAGTGTCCGGTGTACAAGGAGCAGCGCCGGTTTTGGAGCCAGTGCAGGGCCACAGTACAAACCTGGCAGCGAGGACCGCCGCCAACCAGAAATCATTCCTGCCAGAAGTGCCACAAGGGACGGCGCGCATGGGGCCTGCCCGCGCAGCGCGCCTGCAGCGGCCTGCATGGTCCCCGCCCCGGCCATGCGGAGCCGCCGAGGGCCGTGGCAGAGCCATGCCGAGCCAAGAGGATGTTGGACCCTCAAAAGCAGAACAGACGTGCGGCTGCATGCACCCAGGCGCCCAGCCCCGCCCGCCTGGGAGAGCAGCACAGCTGCGGGGCCAATGGCGCCAGCGTGGCTCCCTGCGCGCGCGCCGGCGCCCGCGTCGCGCTACTGCGAGCGCGCGCGCCGCGCGGCGCCACCGGGCTGCAGGCCCCAGCCGACAGCGAGCCCTGCAAAGCCCTGCGCGCTGTGCGCGAGCGGCCCGCCGCCGCCGAGCGGCGGGCCGCCGCGCCGCGGCTGCAGGCGCGCATGCTGCGAGGCGCGGCCGGCCGCCGCTGCTGCGCCGCGGCGCCGCCCTTGCGGCCACCTCATAAAAAAGGCACCCTCTGCGCGCGCCCGCCCGCGAGGCATCAGCCACGACCGCGGCGCTGCGGAATGACGGGATGCGGCGACCGGGAGAGATCGGCCTGGGCTGGCGCAGGCAAACGCCTGAGCAGCGCAGCGAGGCCGGGACCGGCAGCAGTCGGGCGTCCGTGGGACTGGGGCGCAAGCGCATCCTGTGCTGACCAGCGCACGGCACTGGAGCGGGCGCGCGGACAGAAGCTGGCATAGGTTACCCTGCTGCGCTCACACGCTTGCACCTGAACGCATGCGTTGTGCGCCCGTCCGAGGCGACAGGCACACATAAAGCGCGCAAAGGCGCGCAGGGGGCAGGCCCCAGCCAGGCCCGAAATATCTCGCGCATATGGGCCACATGCCCCCCCCTGCATGGGTATGGGGTGGAGGCGCGCGGCGCGCCTGGTTGAGCTGCACCTCGCTCAGGTACCCTGCGCCCGCGACCGCCGTCGCGCCCTCGCGCCCGCGCGCGCGCTCCACCCGCCCGGTGCTGCTGGGGCTGCCGGCGCCGCTGTCCGTCAGCGGCGCCTCCAGGTCCTCGCTGGACGGCCGCCGCGGCACCTTCGCCTTGCCGCCGCGCCCGCTCTGCGCCGCGCGGGCGCGCCCCTCACCCCCCACCATATCCTGCAGCGCCTGCATTGACGGGGCGCATGCAGCAGCACCGCAGCGGCGCCCGCCAGGAGCAAGTCTTGCACTCACAAGGGCAAAGCACGTGCGCGTGGCAGGTGGTGCAGCATGCCATTTGAAAACCCTATCCCTAAAATCTATGGTATCCTGACAAGGACCCCTGCGCGCCTGGACCGGCGAGCCCTCGACGTCGGGTAGGATGTGCTGGCAGGCCTGCATGAGGAACGGCGTCACCAGCAGCGACATGCCCGTGATCCCTGCGCGCGCGGCCGCGCGCCCCCCTTGCCGCCGCGCCGGCGACCCGCGCGCGGGGCGGACGGCGTGTGCGCGTCGGCCAAGCAGGGGGCTCGCTGTTAAGCATCAGGGCGCATCAGGCCCGGCGCCTGCGTCAGAGGGGGCGATGCGGGCTCTGGCACCATACAGAGGTGCTGCTAGCGCCTCAACTTTCGCCTGGACCGCCGTGTCACACTCACCGACACGCTTCAGGGCAGGCCACCAGGCGCGCACGCCCGGAGTCGGGCCGGCATCCGGGTCGGCGTGGCGGTGTGCAGGGTGGGGCAGGGCTGCTGTGCGGGGCGCTGCGCTGCGCGCCAACGGGCGGGAAGCCGCGCGCTGCGCCAGGGGGCAGCCATAAGGAGGCGCACCCATGAGCAGCATGTACACCTGGTACGCGAGCAGGCCCTGGTGGCTGGCGACCGACAGCAGCACAAAGGCGAACTCGCCGATCTGCGCCATGCTCAGGCCCACCGCCAGCGCCGTGCGCAGCGGGTAGCTAAACATCCACACCACCGCGCTGATCTGCGCGCGGCGCGCGCGCGCGGCTGGTCTCCCGCGGGCCAGGGCTCGGGCGAGCTGCGGGGCGCGCAGTCGGCAGCGGCCACCGCATGCATCGCGGCACAGCGCGCGTGGCCCGCCCAAAGCTGGCCGTACACACGTGCAGGCAGTGGTGGGTGCGCGGACTGTCGGCGAGACGAAGCGCGGCCGTACTCCGCGCGCCGGCCCGCGGCGCCCGAGCGCCGGCAGAGCAGCTCGAGCGCACGAGGCACCAAGCGGCGGCGCGCATGACCAGGCTGGCGGGCCCCTAAGGGTTCAGAGGGTTGAGCGGGTTCTGGAAGGGGTTCTGAGGAGGAGGGGGGCGGGGCGCGCCAGGATGGTCTTGCAGGCGATGGTCAGCAGCAGGCCGCCGGCGAGCACGCGCAGGTGCTGCGCCAGGAACGTGGGCGAGATGACCAGCCCGATGCTGGACACGAACAGGCTGAGGAAGAACTGCTTCAGGTGCTCCAGCTGCGCGAGGCAGTGCTCCTGCTGGTCGGTCGCGCTCAGCATGACGCCCGCCACAAACGCGCCCAGCTCCGTGGACAGGCCCTGCGCCGGCGGCCGGGCTTGCTGAAGTCCAGGATTTCCAGAGTCCCAGGGTTAGGCGGCGCCCGGCGCGCCGCCTGCGACCGCCGCGCGCCGGCGCCCTCGCCGGGCCAGGCAGCGCGCGGCAGGCGCGCGCTCAGCCATGGGGGCCTGGAACTCCGGACCACACTCACACAGACGGGTGCAGGTTGCTCGCTCAGACACCGTGCAGTGACTAACAGCCGCTGCCGCGCGCGTCGCCAGTTCTAGAAATCGCGGGGACAGGGGGATCGACCCGCCAGCCGACAGCAGCAGCACATAGGATGCTCACATGCAGGCAGGCCCTGCCCTGTAAGCTCGAGCAGCGCATTGTCCCGCCCGAGCCCTGCTATGCAAGAGGATGGATAGCGTGTTGCGCGCAGGCCCTGGGGGGCGCGCCATGTAGCCGGAGAGCCAGCCGCACAACAGGCAGAACGCGATTAGCGTCAGCTGGTACAGCTCCGGCGACGCGTGCCGCGACAGCGCGCGCAGGCCGGCCGGCAGCGCCGTGCGCGCAAACGCCATCGCCGCCGCCAGCCCGATGGCCAGCGTGAACGTCACGCTGCGCGCGGCGGTGAACGACCATCGCGCCGCGTGCAGCTTGTGCTGTATGTGCTTGCCAGTACGTTCCCATGGCGGATGCGCTCTGGACGGCACCCCCCTCTGCTGCTGAACTGTCGCGGCGCTCGAGGTCGTGCCTTGAAAACCTGCATCCGCCTGCTTCACTGCCCAGGACACTGGCACTGGGAGGCTGAGCGCCATGCTGCTGGCCACCTGACGCCGACTATGTCCTGCGCTCGCGCGAAACATGAAAGGCCGGGCCCGCAACGCCATCTGCGCAGGCAGCGGCGAGCGCTGCTCAGCACTCCCGCGTGCGAGCCGGGGCGGCGGCCGCGCCGCACCGGACCAGCGTGCGCACGACGTCCAGGCGGTCGCCGTCCTCCCCGCGGCTGCCCGCCAGCACGGGCATGAATGCGAACAGCAGGCCCACCATGCAGTCCTGCGCGCCGCGCGCCGCCGCTCAGCCCGCAGAGTGAGCCAGGCAGCACAGGACGCCGCATGCAAGGAGACTCTGGAGTCATGGATGCCGCAGCACAGGGGAGGGTAGGCTGCCTCGGCAAGGGTAGGCTGCCTCGGCACACACCGGGCAAGGCGCAGCAGAGACCTCGCCCGCGGGCAGCCGGCACCGCAAGTGACGCCAAGCGCGCACGCGCCTGCAGGATGAGCGTGCCGATGGTGATGGCGCCGTGCGGCGTGTTGGTCGACTTGGTGTCTGACAGGCACTTGATCACGATGGACGTCGAGGACATGGACACCTGGCCCCCCCGCCAGCGCGCGCACTCAGCAACCTCCCGGTTTACTCAGCAAGCGGGAGATCAGGGCGCATGCACGGGGGCGGGCGCCGCGCATTCTGCACCCTGCGCGACAGGTCGCCAGGGCCGCCAGCAGCGGCGCCGAGCGGCCGGCAGGACTGCGGCGCGCGCGTGTGCCTGCCAGGCACGCGCTCTGCGCCATGACAGAGCGCGCGCTGGTGCGCCGGCGCATCGGGGCGCGCAGCCCGGAGGGCGGCACCAGCGCGCCCACGAAGATGCCCTCGTGCACGGAGGCGCCGATGAAGTGCGCGACCAGCCCCGAGACGATGATGAACAGGAAGATCTCGACCATGCCGCCTGCGCACAGACCATGCGGCCATTGGAGCCCGCGTGACGCACTCCAAATCACGCGATCGAGATCACACGCGCAGCAGAACACGCTCGCGGCCCATGTGGCACCTTGCCCAAGTATGTCCAGAGAGCCCTTGAGCGCTGTTGCACTCCAATATCAGTGACATGCTGGTGTGCGGGCGAAGCCGTGTGCACAATACGGCAGCTCGTGCCGACGAGCGCTCATCCAGCTGGCTCAAGCAAACAGGCCCGGGGCGGCTCGTACGGCGGCCCGCGTGCGTCCGCGCGCCCGGCGCGCACCGAGCAGGGCCACATTGCGCACGACGCGCAGCTTGGCCAGGCTGAACTCCAGGCCGAGTGTGAACAGCAGCAGCTGCACGCCCATCTGCGCGAGCGACTCCACCTGCACCAGCTCCTGCGCGGCCGCAGGGTCGGGGTCAGGGCCTGTCCCGAGCGCGGCGCGCGTCGGCAGCGCCGCGCTCTCGACGCGGACGCCCCGCGCTCTCCGCACGTCACAGGGTCCGGCGCGCCAGGCCATCGTCCAGAGGAGCGGAAGGGTATCCGCGATGCAGGACGCTGCCCTTGACGACTAGAGAGAGGCGCCTAGTGGCTGTATTCAGGCCGGAGCAGGCGAGACCAGAGGCACGCTCCTGAGCTCCGCTGGTGCCGACCGCAGCGGACCACTTGGCAGGCTGGCGCGGCGCGGGCGCGCGCGGCGGCGCGCCTTGATGAGCTTCAGCCCGCCCGGGCCGACCACGGAGCCGGCGATGAAGTAGCCGTTGATGACCGGCTGCTTGACCGCCTCCAGCAGCATGCCGCCCGCCACCGACGAGGAGATGAGCACGGTCAGGTCGCGCATCAGCTGCGGGTCCAGCGTCAGGCCCAGCGCGCCGTCCCTGCGCGCCGCCCGCGCGTCTCGCCGCGACCGCAGCGACACCTTTGGCAACGGCGGCCCGCAGTGTCCGGCTCTGGCGGCGAAGGGAAGCGGGGCCCGGAGCGCGACGCGTGCGTCCAGTGACCGGGCAGCAGGCACAGGGCGTACAGCCCTGCTCCGCGGCACTGTACGTGCACTGCTGGCTTCCCTGATCCCACTACCGGCGCCGGTCCTCCAGCTCCACAGCACGCACGCAGTTGATGTAGCATAAAAGCCACGAGACCGCCAGGATGTGCCGAGTGACGCCGGTCTGAGGGGTGGGCCGCTCGTGGTGCCGCCCGCGTGCCGGCCGAGGCGGGGCGCACTTGGGCCGCGACAGCACGTACTCGTTGTCCTGCGAGTCGATGATGCGGTCCACCTCCTGCTCCACCGGCGCCTCGCGGCGCTGGCGCTCGCGCGCGCGCGCCCGGCCAGCGCGCGCGGCCTTGGGCGGCGGCGCCGGCGGCGGCGACATGTGGATCTGCAAGCGCGCGCGCGCAGGTCAGGAACGGCCTCCGAGGCTGCGTCCAGCCTGGATATGCGGTCGGCCCCTCCTGCGTCAGCAGTGCCGCTTGGTGGCTCCGCTCGCGCTCTGCACGCTCGCACAAGCGCCGCGCGGTGGTCTGAACGCAGAGCGCCCGCGCGCCGCGCACCACCGGGATGTCCTTCGGGTCGGTGCTGCGGTGGCCCCAGGAGTGGTGGATGATGGAGTCGACGACCGTCTCCGGCGGCGGCGGCGGCGCCGGCGGCAGCGGCAGCGCCTGCGCGGCGCCGCCGCGCTCCGCGACCTCCTTGCCCCTCTCCCGCTTCTCCTTCTCCTTCTCCGCGGCCTCCGCCTTCTTCTCGGCCTTCTCCGCCTTGACGTCCTCCGCGTGCTTGTTCCCGCTCACCTTGATGACCGTCTCCACGGTCGCCTGCGCGCGCGCGGCCGCGGCCGGTCACGCCCTGCGCGCTCTGCGCCGCGCGCGCGCCCTGCGCGGGCGCCGAGCATCGCGCCGGTGCCACCGCAGAGGCGGCCTGCGTGCGGGAGCGCGGCGGTCGCGCTGGCGGCGCGCATCCCAACCTGGACGCTGTCCAGGCTCTCTGGCAACCGCGCCAGCGACGCCAGGCACTCCGCGCGCCGCCCCTCCCAACCGCCCGATTCAGCCACCTTGATGCTGTCCTCAACCGCTTCGTCAGCCTGCCAGTAAGCCCGCGCACAGCTTCTGGCACAAGGCCACCCAAGCCGGCGTGCGCAAGCACGCCCGCAGCAGGCACACTGTGCTCCTCCCTGCAGCGCCGGCCCGCACGTCCTCCTGCAGCGCGGTCTCGTTGTAATTCTTCCCGATTTTCTCCGGCTTCTCCTCCGGGAACTCCTGCTCCAGCGCCTCGTCGATGATCTGCGCTATCGACTTCTTCTTCGCGTCCGCGCCGGTCGCATTGCCGCCCTCCGGCGGCGGCGCGGGCGCCGCATGCCGCACCACGGGCCCCGCAACGTCCTCCTTGACATCAGCGCTCACCGTCCGTGCGCCCTTCTTGCTGGCCAGGGCCGAGCGAGAGCACAGGGTCAGGGCGAGCAGCAGGATGACTGCTCCGCCCCGACCCCTGAACCCCATCCGCGCGGGGACCACCACCGCGCGGCGCTCAGCTCCACGCCATTGACAAAGCTTGCGCGCCCTCCCAACGATCCCAGCTTGTTGAGTTCGTACTCAGGAGGTGACCAGCCTTGAGCGGTCACCAGGGAACCTATCGAGGGTATCAGGGTGCCCATGTCAGCATGCTCAGCATGCGCATGCTGTCGTTTATTGGTTCACAGACACTCTGTCGCTCATGATACACACAAGCAAGAGGCTCCACGTCCCCACCACTATTCGGCGGGTCAAGTGAAGGCCTGCTGGTGTGCGGGGCCGCGGGTGTCGCACCTCGCTCACTCGCGGCGGTTTGGTCTATTGTCACAGGACTCCAGCTTGCGCTCAGAACAGCTGCAGGTGACCAGCTCAAGACTGTACATGTAGCGAAGCGTGATGCTTCCCTAGCAGCACCATCCACCATGTGGGCGCATCCAGCTACCCAAGGACTCGGGGTCAAGCATGAACCTGCTCGAGCAGCCGAGCTATTTTTGGCGGCACTGAGATCAAAAAGCCTTTGGACAGGCGGTTGACTGTGCAAACACAAGCATCAGGTCAGGCAGGTGGCCATGCGCCATTGCACAGGGCGGCGTATCAATGAGCACAGCCCCCCGAGATGCGCGGGCCACTCATACGCCGACACTGCGTCTGCTGCACTTTGTGCATCACCAGAACCGGCGGCCTGCGGTACGCACGCTAGCCTGCCCCCCTGCCGTCAGAGGCGTCTGTGTGCCAGCAAGTTGCTGCCGTAGGTTGCGTCGTGCACACCTTTATTGCCCAGTGATAGATGGCCTTGCGCAAGCCAGTGTGTGGGCCAGCTCTACTCCCCGTATCTTAGTTCACTACCTTGCTGCACTGCTGGGCACTGGAGCAGTTGCTCTGCTGCCAAGTAGTATCGACAGTGCCCTGGTGCCAGACAACAGTTGTGGATGCTGCGCGTGACAGGACAACAGCTATCGCTACTGGGTGGCGTTCGTGGCGGAGTATTTCTCGCCAGGCGCAGTCATGCGCCTGTCAATTGCCCCCACTCCAGGCTGCCAGGCGCATGGTGATGCGGCATTGCACGCAGAGCAGAGTTGCTTCGGTGCGCCGCCAAGCCCCCGTTGCATGAGAGCTGCTGTGTGACACTTTGATTACACAGGAGGGGCCAAGACAGCTCTGCACGTTGCCTGAACAGAGCACGGATGCGCGCCACTGGACAGTACCAGCTAGATACCAACTAGGTCATGCGCGGCGCCTGTCAGGAGCCGCGTGCTACCTGCGCAAAATATCTTGTTTATTGTTAAACGAGCTGGCTCTTTCTGCCCTGCTGTCCCCAGTGTGCCCCGTGGCACAGCAAGGACCTCGCGGCGATGCGCGCAGAGGCGCCCATGGAGGTGCTGCCGCGGCTGTTCCAGGTCAAGTTTGACGACGGCCTGCAGGAGGAGACGCTGTTCATCGGCAACGCGCAGGAGCTGCCCTCGGCCGTGGGTGCGCCCCTGCCCGTGCCCGAGCGGCGCATCCGCGCGCGGGCCTGCTCCGCGTGTGCGTAGCCCTGCAGCCAGCGGCAGCCTGCCCCCAACACGAGCCCCCGAGAAGCTGCACCGCCGGCCGGGCCGGCGCATGTGCGTGGGCGGCAGCGTGAGCAGCGCGGAGAGGCGCCTGCGCAGCACCACACAGCGGTTCGAAGCCAAAGGGGCGCGCGGCGCGCGCAGGCCCGCCCGGCAGCGTGGTCGTGTCCATCGGCAGCGCGGTGGAGGAGAGCGCGTTTGCGGCCGTGCGCGTGCGGCGCTACGGCAACCTGTGCGTCACGTTCACGCCAGAGCTGAAGATCCTGGCGTACGAGTTCCACATGGTCGCGATCGACCACTCCTACCCGGCCGGCCACGTGCACGCTGAGCTGCGCCTGCTGCGCGACGCGCTACTGCAGCAGCAGCGCGGCGCGGCCGCGGCGGCCGCCGGCCGCGGCGACGCCGGCGCGGCCGGCGCCGCAGCGGCCGCGCTGCAGGCCGGCGCGGACGCGGTGCAGGCGCTGGGCTGGGGCCTGGAGGCGCAGCTGGCCGCGCGCACGGAGGACGGCTACGCGCGGCGCTTCATGCGCGGGCTGAAGGTGGCGGACCTGGTCGCGTCCATGGGCGACCTGCTGGACGCGGCGGCCTCCGCGCCGGCCGCCAGCCCGCTCGCCGCGCTGCAGGCGTACGCCGTCGCGGCCGCGGCCGCGCCGCAGCCCGACCCCTCGCAGGCACGCGCCCCGCCCCGCTCGGCGCGCGCGGCCCGCCTGCCGGATGCACCGCGGGCGGGCGCTCAGCGCGCTCGGCATGCGTGCTGCCTGCTGGCGTCGCAGCTGCTGCTCTGCAGGCCGCATGCCCAGCCCATCGGCGGCCTGCGCTCGGCCGGTGTGCGCGTGGTGCATGGGCGCCCCGCCACAGGTGTTATGGCGCAGAGAGTGGTATGCACACTGGCGTCCGGCAGCGCTGGCAGGGCGCAATGCCTGCACGCGACGGCGCGCAGGGCTCGTACTCGCGCGTGGAGGCTCCGCTGCATGCCTCCGGGCAGGCGCATGCGCAGAGGGACACAGACATGACAGCGCGGCCGCCCCCGACCACATTCGCTCCAGCCACGCGGACCGGCGCCGAGCAGCGCAAGCGCGCTGCGACGCCTGGCCCGGCCTGCGGGGGCTCCCCTAAGTGGGTGCAGCCGGAGGCGACGCAGAAAACGTTTTGAGAGTCAGGTCCGCCCCGCAGCAGGCGGGCGTGAGCCCCCACGGACCCCAATGTCTGAATCCAGGTGTGTAGCAAGTATTCAGAGTGCAGGATGAAGCACATTGATGCCAGTAGTGGGAGTTTTCTCAGCGCCTGCCTTTGCGCAGCACAGTGCTGGGAACATGGCATTGCCATCTGCTTGCTCTTACAGTCATGGGCGTAGCTGGGGTTTTGCAGGTTTGTCAGCCATTGATAGCGTCCCCTCTTCGAAGGCAGGTGCAAGTGTATTCGTGCGGCCGCGTATTGCCAACGCGGGCTGTTTTGTGGCTGTCGAAGGTAGCGTTGGGTTGCTTGCCAGGGGAGAGCGTTTGCGCGTGATGGCGGGTCACTTTCAAAGCCATGCAGGCTTTGCAAGTCTGTTCAGTCCTATTTTCCGTGCCGCATTTTCCAGCCGTGCTGCATGCGCCTCCTTTGCCGTTGGAGGCCGCGACGCGACCGGCCTCCGCCCCCACTGTGCTTTCCCGACTCGCGGAGCCTGCAGGGTGTTGCTTCGGTGGGATGACTCCGCTTTTACCTGTGTGCGTTGGGTTTCAGTCAGGGTGCCTGCTGCGCGCCTTGCAGCCCTGCGCGGGCTGCGCGGCCCCAGTCTGCATGGCTCGCGTGAGCTTGTGGTTGTGCTCGCGCTCACATTCGCGTATTCAGTGGCCTGTAAAGCAGCACCAGTAGCCCTTGAGGCACCACCCCCAGCCGTCTGCGGTCGGTGGCAGTCATACAGGCGGTTGCCATGCAGAGCCTCAGCTTGAAGCGCAGACAGTTGCACACATGTCAAACAGTTGACGCATATGTACGGGCCGCTCGGTGCGAGCAATAGAATGCATCTGCCAGTTCAACGTGTGTTCTGCTGACATGGCACAAGCAGGACTGCTCCCAGGGACGCATCCCAGGGACGCTGGGAATGCCTGAGTTGTCACATAGACAGTGAATGTCCACATGCTGCACAAACGGTACGGACCTGAAAATTTGGCAGCCAGAGCCTGGCAGGTGGGCGAACAGGGCGGTGAGAGTCAGTGCACCAGCAAGCCAGATCCCGCAGTGGCGCTCATTGCGCCGCTGCGCTCCACCAGGGAGCCCCCGGGGCCGCCAGGTTGCCAGCCGCAGCGACCTCAGCGCGCGGGGCGGCCCAGCCGCGGCCGGCACGCCGGCCGCCCGCAGCAGCATGGCAGCACGGTGCCGCGGGGCGCCCAAGCGCCGGCCCGCCGGGTCACGCGGCGGCGGCGGCCAGCGCGCGCTCGCCGCTGCCGGCGCGCTCGCGCAGGAAGCCCTCGGCGACCACCATGTCGTCGGGCGTGGTGACCTTGATGTTGTGGTACGACCCGGCCGTCAGCCGCACCGGCGCGCCCAGAGCCTCCACGATCGACACGTCGTCGGTCACCGCCAGGCGCTCGCGCGCCACCAGGGCGAAGCCGTCGCGCAGCAGCGCGGGCCGGATGACCTGGCGCGCACGCGCGCCGCGGTGGGCGCCCCGCCCGCGCGCGCGCGCGGCCGGCGCCGCGGCCGGGGCTGTGGGCGGCCCGCGCGCGCGACTGCGCGGGGCCTGCTGCTTGCATGTTGTGCCTGGAGCGGAGGGAGCGGAGACAGGAGCCTCAGCTGGGCCGATCCAGGCACCAAACACAAGCGTTGCGCACGGCAAGCGCATACCGGGGTGAATGGCGATCAAAGGTGCGCTACATAAGCGCCAAACGCCCCTCGCGGAACAGTTCACACACGCACAGAGCCCTGTGGTAGCCACGGACGCCCCCAGGCCTAGCCCCAGGCTGCCAGCGGGAGAGGCGCGCCTGGGGCGTCTGGACCTCCCACAGCAGCGCGCGCTCCAGCGTGCGCACGACCAGCCCGTCGCCGCGCACCTCCTTGATCGTCGGCTTCACGCGCACGCCCAGCACCGCCGCGCCCACCTGCGCGGCCCCGCAGGGCGGGCCGCGTCGGGGCTCCGCTCCTGCCGCCGCCGGTCCGCTTCCGCTGCGACCCCGCCTCAGGCCCGAGCCAGCCGCTGGCGCCCAGGAAGGCGGCATACGGACGCAGCGCCCTGGTCCGCGGCGCGCCTGTGCGCTGCACGCACCTCGAGCGCGTCGAGCAGGCACCTGCGCACGTCGGCCTCCTCCACGAGCGGCCGCGCCGAGTCGTGGATGGCCACCAGCTCCGCAGCCGGCCGGATCGCCTGCGCCGGCACGGATTCTGTGCCCCTCTTCCACGCCTGGGGCGGCTGACCCGACAGAACTGCACCCTCCCCAACCCTCTCCTTGGGTTTCTTGCAAAGTGGTCAAAAGCATGGTCAAACGCTGGACGGGTACGCTCTCTCGCCGGGCGAGCGCTGCACCGCGAGCACTTCCAAAGCACGTCTCACACCTGCCTTTCAGGTGTCGTCTACGTCCGGGCAACCGTGTGTCTGCAAGCTACACTGTGCATACAAGTCATGAAAGTTCAAACGTGAGGCGCTTGCTGCCACTTCCGCCCTCTGCTGTTCTTGCGCGCAGTTGCTAGAACAGGGCGGGGCCCCATCCAGGGGCGCGGCCCGCAGCAGGCCGCGCGCACCGCAAAGCCGTTGCACACGCTGTCCTGGCGCTCGGCGCCCGGCCGCGCGAAGAGCAGCGGCGGCCGGCCGGCCGGCAGGCGCGCGTGGTGCTCCCTGAACACGCCGTCGTAGGACGCGTCGCACACGACCACGACCTCGCCCACCTCGCGCATGGCGGCAAACACGTCCAGGCTGTACAGCGCGATGGGCTGGCCGCGCAGCGGCAGGTACTGCTTCGGCATGGCTGCCTGGCGCGCGCCGGCGGTCAGCCCGGACCGAGCCTGCCTCGCGCTCGCGAGCACCTGCGTTTGCTGCTCTTCGCCCCAGGTGTGCACAGCCATACTCAGGCAGTTTGAACAGGTGGCACCATGCACCGCAGGCCTTAGCGACGCTCTGCAACTCAGGAGTGAGCGTGCGCACCCCCATGCGCTTGCCCACGCCGCCAGCCAGCAAGACTACACTCACAGCGCCATCGCTGACTTGTTCTCCCTGCAGGTACGCCCAACGTAAGTGGCCGCGGTGTTTCAAAGATACCAGGCCGAGGATAGGGGCATACGCACCAGCGCCTGGATGGCCACGCATCTGCGGCTGGCTCGTCGCCTGCTATGCGTGACAGCCCACATCGGCTCTTGACGATGTACTCGCCTCCTGCCCTTTGACACTGAAGACGGCGCACAGCCTGTCAGTCGGCAAGTGAGGAGCGTTACCAGCACTGTATATCATTCGCAGGACAATGTTGATACCAGTGTTGAGGCACTCTTACCAGCACACCAAACATTACGCGCGTAAGTGCGCGGCTGAGAGCCGAGGCCGCTCCATGATGCAAGGCTGATGTGCTGCTCCTGCATGCATTGCCGTGAGGTCGCTGCACTGGGCGGCATTGGCTGCGCCTAGCACCTCAGTCGGTTCAAGGACACAGCTCCACAAGATATGTATCTTGCAGCCTGTGTCGCCGAGTCGGGATCCAATGCCAGACCCTGCCCCAGACCCCTTTCGTTTCAACGTTCACTTCAGTTTGCCGGAAGGTGGGCGATTCAAGGTGGACAGTAGTTGTTTTTTCACTATTGCTGAAAGGCACTGGGGCTGCACCTGACCACGCAGGGCTGCAGAGCGCCGCACTCTGGCGCATGCAAGCGGCGCAGCGCACCGCTTGAGGGCACCTGAGTGCTTGGTTACTTTCAGGTCATTGCAGGTGCGCCAAATGCGCCAGTATGGCAGCGCAGTGCGGCCACACCTGTGCGCGAGCGCGTTGCATGACGCCGCGGATGTCAGCTCACAACAGCACGTCTTTCAAACCAGCATGGCTCCTGTGTCACCCGCAACCGGGTCCGGACGCTGCGCAGGCACTCCGCGGCCACGGGAGCAGTGATGGCGCGCCCGCTGGACCTGATGGATTACCGGGAGCTGCAGCGCGAGTGCAAAGCCGCCGGCGTCTCTGCCAAAGGGTGCGCTGCGCTGCGGCCGCCCTCTGCGCGCTGCGCCTCTCGGCGAGCAGCTCTGGCGCTGAGGTGCAGCAAGCGCGTGCCGCAGGAAGCGTGAGGAGCTGGAGGAGCGGCTGACGGGCGCGCTGCTGGCGGCCAGCCAGAGCGCGGTGGCAGCGACGCCCGGCAACGGCGCACTGGCGGCAGAGGAGGCCGTCAGCCCTGCGGCGCCCCTGGCGGAGACGCCCGCGACCGCGCCGTCGACCCTGCGGCTGCGCGCGCGCCTGGCGCGCCCCCAGGCGCCGCCCGTGCTCGGCTCTGGGCGGTGGCGCTGGGTCTGCGTGCTGCCGCTGTCTTGCCTGGCTACGCTTGGGAGCCGGCTGCCGGCAGGCGCCAACTGTGGTGCCTGCACGGACGCGCCCAGCAGTGACGCCGCGTGCAGCCGTCTTGCAGGACCACTCCATAGCTGGGGCAGACAGCCGTGGGGCAGCGCAGGCGGGCCAGGCGTCCGACGCGGCAGCGCGAGATGCCGACGCGGGCATTGACGCGGCCGCTCGCACGCCCTTCCCGCAGCAGAGCGTCCAGCCGCTGCAGGTGCGCCTCCCTGGCCGCTGGTGCTGGCCTGCCTCCAGGGAGGGTGGGCCGCTGGGGCGTCTTTCGTGCCGGGCGCCCTGCATGCTGCTGCGCCGGAGAGCGTCAGCCAGAGAGTGGCCCGGCGGCGGCAGCTGGCGGCAGCGCTGGCAGCCTGCAGGCGTGTGTGCAGCAGCGCGCTGGCGACTCCCGCCGCGGCAGCAGCGCCGCCTGGCCTGGCTGGGGTCGGGGGCTGCATGGGGCCAGGGCGCGTCAGGGCGGGCATGGGCGGATGGGACGCGCGCCCCGGAGGCCCTGCGTGCAGTGCGCTCCCGGCGGCGGGCTGGGGGCACTGCAGTAACAGGCGCGCGGGCACCGGCGCCACGCGGCGGCGCTGGGCTCACCGGCCGAGGCTGAGGCGCGGGGCCCCGCGGCGGCAGGACGGGCACGCCGGCGAGCGCTTTGCGTGGGAGGCACTGCGCGCGGTGCGCTGGCGGTGGGCCGCGCTCGCGGTGCTGCTGGCGGGCGTCGGCGCGCTGACCGTGTCGCAGTGGCACCAGCGCCCCGCGCTCGGCGCCGCCTGGGAGCAGCACGCGGCCGCGCTGCGGGAGCACGCCGCCAGCCTGCGCGAGCAGCTGGCTCACCAGAGGTGCGCGGCGCGTGCGCCGGCGCGGGCGGTGTGCGGCAGGGGTCTAGGGTGCCGCCTGCCCCATTGTTTGCGCGAGTGGCTGGCGCTCCAGAGGTCCGCGCGCTGGGCGTGCTCCCGGCTGAGGCGTTGCCCTGCTGTATTTCTCAGCCGAGCCAGGCTGCTGCAGGCGGCCGCTGCGCCGCGCTCTGTCTCCTGCCCGAGCCGCCAATGAGCGGGGGGGCGCCGCTGCCCGCAGGGACTGGGCGGCGGCGCAGGCGCGCGCGACGGGCGCCGTCGTGCGGCAGGGCGCGGGCGGCGCGCTGCAGCGCAGCGCGTCGTGGGCGGGCGAGGGCGCGGCCGATGCTGGCCGCGCGGCGGCGGCGGCCTGGCAGCGCACCTTTCGCACGAGCCTCATCCGCCGCGGCAGCCGCGTGCGCCGCTCTGGCTCAGATTCCAGGGTAGGGTTGGGCGACTGTGCAAGCAGACCTGCTCCGGGGCTGCACGCGGCGAGCCGGGCGTCCACGGCCCGCGCCCGCGCGGGGCGCGCGGGCTGGCTGCCGCAACGCGGCGAAATGCCTGATATCAGGCAGCAGCGTGCTTTCACAGCGACTGCTCAGGGACCCCACGCTCCCGCGCCCGGGAGTGCAGCCTCCCGGGCAGGGGGCCCGGGAGGCGCGAGGCGCCGACGCCGCGGCGCCTGGGCGGCAGGGCGGCGGCGTGGGCCGGCCGTGCGCGGCGGCGCTGGATGCGGACGCGCTGGACGCCGTCCTGCGCAACGCGTCCAAGTGGGACGGCACGCGCGCGCTCCTGCGCGACGTCTGGCGCGGCCACAAGGAGGAGCCGCGCAAGGCGCGCGCCGGCCGCCCGTACCGAGCGCGCCCTGCTCTCGTGGGCGGCAGGGCTGCGCGCCGCCGCCCACGCCGCGCCTGCCAGGGCCCTGCATGACGAGCCACAGCACCGTGTGTATTGCTGCGTCCTGGGGGGCTGCGAGACTGCTCCGGCAACAGGCGGCGCGCCGAGGGTGAGGCCGCGCGGCGCAGGGCGCGGGCGTGCTGCTGGCGGCCAGCAACGGCCTGGCGCTGCAGGCCGCGTCGCTGGCCATCAAGCAGGCGCTGCCGCCCATCTGCTCTGGCTGCCTCCTGGTGCTGCAGGCGCGCCCGGCGCCCCGGCTGACCTGCCGGCTGATGCTTACCCTAACCCTTACCGTACCCCATCATGGTGAAAGCACCCAGGTGGGCGCGCGCCCGAGCGGCGCGCCCGGCAACGCAGGCGGACCGCGGGGACCTGGCCGGCGGCGGCGCGGACGCCCGCGGCCGCCTGCAGAGCCGCCTGGCCGCCTTCCTGAAGGCCTGCCCGGCCAGCGTCATCGTGCTCGAGGGCGCCCAGGTCCGCCGCCGCCCGCCGCGCGCCGCCCCCGTCGGCGGCATGCGAAGTGGCACTCCTCATGTGGGTGGAGCGTGCCCCTTTGTGTAGCAGTGGAGCTCGCGGCTGCCAGCCGACCTGCTGATCCGCTTGCCAGCGGCTCCCAGAGTGCCGCACGTGCGCTGCCCACCAGGGCGCTGCGCCTCAACTGTCTAGCTCCCCACACTGGCACCACCCAAGGCGCCATTGCAGGGCCGGGCCGCGCGACGGCACACCCTGCCGGACGGCCTGCTCCGCGGTGAGGCGCCATGCGCGCATGGTGCAGGGCTGCATGCCGCGGGGCTGAGCACGTCTGCACGCGCGCCTGAGCAAACCCTGACCCTGACCCTGACCCTGCGTCCTGCCCGCCGCCCCAGGTGCTGCACCCGGCGCTGCTGCCGGTGCTGGTCAACGCGCTGGGCGAGGGCGGCGCGTTTGAGGTGGACGGCGCGCCCGTGCCCGCCTGGAAGGCGACCTACGTCGTCTCCCTGCTCGTCCCCGCCGGCGTGTTTGACCTGGCGCGCGGCCCCGGCCCCGCATGAGAGGGCGGGCGCAGGGCGCGGGCGGCGGACCCGCGCGGCGGTCCCCACGCGCGTAGTGGGCGCGGCGCGCACGCGCATGTTTCGAAAGCCGCGTTGCTGAGCCGCCTTGCCGGACTCTGGGGCTGCCGATGCTGGCTCAGGACGCGCTGCCAGAGCGCATGGCAGAGGAGGGCGGCACACAGCAGGGCAGCGTGGCGCCTCGGCGGCCGTGCCGGCTGCTGGGCGCTGAGTGGGGAGCTCGTCACACGGCCCATAAGGCAGCCGCGCCACCGAGCGCTGGGGCGCCGACGGGGTGAGGCCTGATCCTACCCTAGCCATGCTGTACCCTACCCCTACCCTATGCCCGCGCCCGCAGGAGGACGGCACGGCGTTCGGCGCGGCGGTGAAGAAGGAGCTGACGTCGGCGCTCAAGGCCAAGGCGGAGGGCAGCGCGCTCGCGCTGGCCGACGCCGCGCGCGACGCGGAGGCCTTCCGGCGGTGCGCGCGCCCCCGCCCGCGCCCATGCGCCCATGCGTGCCAAAATGGGCGGCCCGGGGCGCCGGGGCTCGACGGTCGGCGCAGGCGGCCGCGCGGGCGCCCTGCGTGCGCCTGTTTCTGCGCAGGGCTCGCTGCAGCGGCCCCTGATTCGGCCACTGCGCCGCATGCGCCTCCCTGCGCACCCAGGCCCTATTGCCAGGCCTGGAACAGGGACGCCCGGGTGGTCGGGAGTCCGCCGGCGGCGGCTGCCAGGCGCAAGAAGCCGGCCACGGCGGGGCTGACAGACCGGCCGCGCGCGTCAGGCGGCTGGAGTATGTCGCGCCGCTGCGGGAGTGAGCGGGCCGCGCGTCCGGGGGCGCCCGCGGCTGCCGACCCTCGCCGCAGCCGCATGCTCCAGGCCACGCGCCAGAGGTTGGCGGCGTAGCCGCCGCGGCCCAGATGTCTGGGGGAGCAACGGGGGAGCAACGGGGGAGCAACGCCCTTGGTCGGTCAGGCAGCCGGTCCATGCGCTCGGGCGCGGCCTGGCTGATGACAGCCGGGGTGATCCGGCAAGGGCTGTTTTGAGGCGCGCCGCACTGTGCGCTTCTGACGAGTGAGGCTTTCGCTGTACAGCAAAGCACAGACGCGCTTGAGCCCATTTGGACATCTGCCTGGCCTCCTGGCTGCGGGACGTTGACGATGCTTGCATGCATGCATGCGACGTGCCGCGCTGCATGACCCGCCAGCGAGCGCCCTTTTGCCAATTTTTCGTACGGCTGGGTGCTAAGAAAATTTTGACGAGGCCTGAACAGGACGGCAGGTGTGAACGTGAGCGGAGATCATGCGCATCAGCTTGCCGCTGACAAGCATTGACGTCAGACACTGCAGGTCCTGCAACGATAGTGTGCTCAGGACTAGAGCCGCCATGGTGAAGCTCCGCAGCGCGAGGCTGAAAGGCCTCTCGTTCTGCTCCCCCCGCAGAACGAGTCTGCGTGGCTGCATAGCAGTCTCACAGCCCAAAGCGGCAAACAAATACAGCATGGGCCTCGCTTACCGCCTCAGGCATGTTTGGAGCAGAGCAAGACCCTGAGCGCTGCGCACACAAGGGCCCAGCGGCGCCACATAAACTGCCTGCGCCACTCTGCCACACGCAACACGCAACACTGCTGCGGCCGGCACAGTGCAGCTGCTGTACAAGCGCGTGAAAAGACACCTCATGCCGCGCCCACAGCCTCGCCAGCGCGCGCGTCTGGTGCGCCGCGCGCCGCCAGCGAGCGCGCGGCGAGCAGGTGCAGGCGCGTGCGAAAGCGCGCCAGGCGCAGCGCGTGCAGCCGCCGGTGATGCCGCCGCACGTCGCGCCAGTGCGCCACGTGGTGTCGCCGCAGCAGCTGCGCGGCAGAGGGATAGGGTGAGGATTTGGTTAAGATACACGGATGGGCCGGACCGTGTGCGGCTGCAACCAAATCCATTCCTCTGGAGGGACTAGCATGAACACAAGGTGTCTGACGTCTCCGCCGCCTGCGGCAGGCCAATCCGTCAGGCAGCACGCCGACACCCCGCCGGCTGCCGGCCAACTGAATTGGCAACGGGACCGCCTGAGCCAGACACGCTGCATGCGACGCAGCCCCCGACTACCGCGCCACTTGCATCTGCGAGACCCCGCAGCCGCGCACATCCAGGCTGGGGCCGCGGTAGTCGGGCAGCGGCTGCGCGCGCGGCGCAGCCGCCGCCTCCGCGGCCGCCAGCGCGGCCGAGCGCGGCGGCGGCGGCGGCAGCGCGGCCGCGAGCGGCGGCTGCCGGCCGGCCGCCTCCGCCAGCACCGCCGTCTCGTCCAGCACCGGGTTGTTCTGCACCCAGCGCCGGCACAGCACGTACAGCGGCACATCGCCCTCGGCGTCGCGCACGCGCACCTGCCGCCCGCGCGCGTGCGCCCGGTGGGCGCGCGCTGCGCCGGGCACGGTGCGTGCAGCAGCGCGTCATCCCCCGTCTTGCGCGCTCGCGCCAAGCCCCGACACGCGCGCGCGCGACCCTTATGACTGGACCCCTTAAGTTTGGCTGTGCCCTCATACTCCTCAAGGAGTTTGAGAGCACTTATAAATTCTTGATGCCAGGCGCGGGCGGCCATGACTGCATATACGGCCGCTCCTGCTGCCCAAACACATGCTCCTGCTGCCCAAACAGATGCTCCTGCTGGCCGGGCAGGGCCGGCGCAAGCACCGCTCACGCTCGCCCGGCACAGCGCGTCGCAACGTGCGCGCAGGGCGCCGCGCAGGCGCTGCGTCACACCCAGCTCGGGGCTGCCGCCGGGGCAGGCGCGCGCGGGGTCGCCACCTTGCGGTCCGTTACGGTGAACACGGACGGGTCGGTCGGCGGCGCGGGCGCGGCGCTGTACCAGTCGCCGTTGGCGGGCGTGCCAAGCGGCGTGCCGCCCGGGCCGAAGCGCAGCGACGCGGGCGGCGTGCTCAGGCCGCTGGGCGTGGCCAGGCCGCCCGGTGCGCCGTACGCGCCTGGCAGGCCGCGCGGCGGCAGCGACACGGGCGTGCCGCCGTTGGCGACCGGCGACAGCAGCAGCGGCGTGCCCTGCGGCGTCCCGCCGGCCGACGTCGTGGACATGAGCCCGGCGCGCGGGCCCTGCGGCGACGCAAAAACGATCAGCGGCCCGCCGCCGGGCGGCGCCGCCGCGCCGGGCTGCGCGCCGCGCGGCTGCGGCCCAGGCGGCTGCGCGGCCGCGGCCGGCGGCGGCGCCCGCGGCGGCAGCTGCGGCGGCAACGCCAGCGCCTGCGCGCGCCCCAGCCGCGGCCTCACTTCCCTGGTTAGGGTAAACGCTTGCCAGCCCCTGACTTGTTGTTCCTGCCTCGACCCTACCACCCACACAGGGGCCGGACTCTGACATGCTTAGCACCGTGCGCCAGGCGCCCTGCTCGCTGCCACCAGGGGCCGGGGGTCTGCAGGCAGCTGCAAACGCCGAAGCCGCGCGTCCAGCAAGCGCGTTGCAGCTCCGCTCTCTGCGGGGGCAGGCCCGCGCCTGCTGCTGCTCCCCCGCGGGCGCGGCGCCGGCTGCGCCGTCGGCCGGCGCCTCGCCCGGCGCGCCGGCGGCGGCGGCCGCAAAGGGCGTGGGCGCCGCCTCCTGCGGGCCCGGCGCGGCTGGGAGCCCCGGCTCCGGCCCCGCATCCTCTGGCGCGTCGGGCGCCCCGCCGCCCTCCCTCCCGGGCTGCTGGCCGGGCGGGGGCAGCCCCGCAGGCGCGGGCACGCTGCTGCTGTCCTCCAGCTCCAGGAGGTCCATGGCGCTTGCCGCGGCGGCGACCACGCGGGAGTCAGGAACAACAGTGTGCTGAGGACAGAGGTTGGGTGCAGGCACAGCCGGCAATGCGCTGTGCTCCCGCCGCGCGCGTCGGGCCCACGGGCAGAGCCCGGCGCCGGCAGCGGGAGGGCCGAGGCTCGCTCTCAGCAACCCAATGCATACCCGCTCCGGTGCTGGCTAGGTACGCACGGGGTGGGCTCTCAAGGGTGCTTGCCGCATTGACCAAGCAACACCAAGTCTGCAATGAAGCAGAGCAACGGTATGCACCTGTGATGGCCGCGAGGCGCGGATCTGAAACTGAGCCTGAACTCTCCTTCAGCCCAGTGTTGCAGACTCCACAGTTGCCGCTTCCGTCGACATCCGCAGGCGCCGCGGTGCGCTGGTACAAGCCGAGGTTGCCCAGCGAGTTCATGAGCAGGGCCTACCTCGCTGGGAAACCTAGCTCATAGTACAGTTGGCTGGAGAAGGTGATTTGAGCTCGGTGGTGCTGTGTAGCGCCCACAGCCTGTAGCAGTCCCTGCTCGTGACCTGCACGTTGAAGGCGCTGCTCAGCAGAAACACCTGACGTCTTGATTGCTCAAGTGCCCTGCACGTGCATCCTTTCACGTGCTGTGGGTGCCCAGGCGTTACTGCTACAAGCTGTGAGGAGGCCTGCAGCTGCGTGCAAAGACATAGGTATGCATGCAGGCACGGACACCGCCCGCACCGGCAGCTTTGCAGGTGAGCAGAGGCCCGCATTCACCACCCGGTGCTTTCATAAGCTTGCTGCACCTCCCAGTGCCAATGCTGGCCGAGAGCACGGCGCGCGGATCCGGGACGCCTGTGCTCCGGGAGGTGACTCTGAGTGCGAGCACAGGCCACACAGGGCGCGCCTGCACGCGCTTGCGGCGGAGCACGCAACCCCGGGCGCGTCCCGGAGCGGCGGCCGCCGTGCCGGCGGCAGCGGCGCCCCAGCCCGCCGCCGTCGCGGAGGCCCGCCCGCGCACCAGCCACGGCAGCGCCGACGGGGCAGGTGACAGGCCGGCGGCCGCTGCAAAACCGCCGCCAGGCCGCAGGCAGCCCCCTGCCGCTGGGGCCGGCGGCGGTCCCGCCGACGCCGCTGGCGGCCCCGGGGCGGCGGCGGCGGCCGAGCCGGCGGCGGTGGGGGCGGAGCCGGCGCGCCGGGCGGCGCAGGCAGGCGCGAGCGCGGACAACGGCGCCGGCGCTGCCAAGCGCCCTCCGAAGAGGGAGAGCCGCGAGCGGGCGGATGACAGCGAGGCTGTCGCTCGCCGTGAGCGCCCCTGCTTCACCGCCCGGCCCGCCTTGCACTTCACGGGCAGGCGCAGGGCACGCAGGCGCTTGCGCTCCCGCAGGGCTGACTGCTGCGGCAGCGCCGGGCTGAGCACCCGTCGAGGATGCATACATGCCTGCGAGCGTGCGGCACTTCCCGCCTGCGGCGCACGCGGCGCACCCGACGAGCCTGGGTCGCTGCCGGCCACCGGCCGAGCCGGGGACGGGCGGCTCACCGGCCCGCCGCGGCGGCAGGCCCGCTGCGGTACAGCACGCGGCCGCTGCCGAGCGTGCTGCTGGTGCACACGGGCGGCACGCTGGGCATGGACCCCACGGCCTCCTTCCAGGACGACGTGGAGGGCCACCACCACCTGCGGCCCGGCACCGGCGGGTCGTTCCAGGCGCGCCTGCGCCCAGGCGCGCGCCCGCCCAGGCGCCAGCCCTGACCCTGACCCCAGCATGCCGTTCCAGGCGCGCCTGCGCCCAGGCGCGCGGCCCGCCCAGGCGCCAGCCCTGAACCTGACCCCAGCATGCCGTTCCAGGCGCGCCTGCGCCCAGGCGCGCGCCCGCCCCGGCGCCAGCCCCAGCCCTGACCCCAGCATGCCGTTCCAGGCGCGCCTGCGCCCAGGCGCGCGCCCGCCCAGGCGCCAGCCCTGAACGTGACCCCAGCATGCCGTTCCAGGCGCGCCTGCGCCCAGGCGCGCGGCCCGCCCAGGCGCCAGCCCTGAACCTGACCCCAGCATGCCGTTCCAGGCGCGCCTGCGCCCAGGCGCGCGCCCGCCCCGGCGCCAGCCCCAGCCCTGACCCCAGCATGCCGTTCCAGGCGCGCCTGCGCCCAGGCGCGCCCCCTGCCCAGGCGCCAGCCCTCCCTCGCCCCAGCATATTGTTCAGGCGTGCGCGGGCCCTCTCATGCGCACGGGCCGTAGCAGGGCACGCACAGCTTTGGCGCGCCCCGCTCGCGCCGTGAAGCGCAGCGCGCTGGTCTGCGGGAGCGCGCTGAGGGCCGCGCGCGCGCGCGCGCAGGCAGCATGCTGTCGAGCCTGCTGGATGCGGTGCCGGAGCTGAACCAGCTGGCCAACCTGACGATGGCCATACCCTACAACAAGGACTCGTGCCGCATCGGCCCGCGCGAGTGGGTGCAGCTCGCGCGCCTGCTGCACCGCAACCGTGCCGCGTACGACGCGTTCGTGGTGCGCGCGCCCCGGCCCCGGCGACGCCGCGCCGGGTAACCAACGGGCGCCTGAGCGGCGCCCACCGCGCGCGCGCCAGATCGTACACGGCACCGACACGCTGTCGTACACCGCGTCCGCGCTCTCGCTGATGCTGGCCGGCTTCAAAAAGCCCATCGTCATCACGGGTGCGCGCCCCGCCCGCACGCGCGGGCCCTGCGGGGCGCCGTTCGCGCCCCCGCCGCGACGGGTGCGCGCAGTGCGCGACGGTGAGGAGCGACAGCGGTGAGGCGGGCGCGCTGGGCGCCAGGCTCGCAGGTGCCGCTCACGCTGCCGCGCTCGGATGCGCGGCAGAACCTGGTGGACGCGCTCACCTGCGCGACGTCCTTCTTCAACCCGCCGCACACGCACCTGCAGGCGCCGCCCCCCGGCCGCCGCCCCCTGCTGACGTTGCGCCCGTGTCGGCCGCGCGCGCCGGCGCAGCGGACCCCTGTCACAGACGCCCGTGCCAGCCGCGCGCCAGCACCGAGCCTGTGCACCTGTCGCCAGCCGCCCGCGTGCCCTGCGAGCGGCGCGCCCCCGAAGCTGCGGAGAGCGGCGTCTGGAGAGGGCGAGGAGACCCTGCCCTTAACGTCGCGCGCTCCACAGGAGGTCGCTGTGTGCTTCGGCGCGCGCCTGATGCGCGGCAACCGCGTCCAGAAGGTGCACAGCAGCGCGTACCGCGCGTTCGACTCGCTCACATACCCGCCGCTCGCGACGCTCGGCGTCGACGTGGAGTGGGGCCACCGCTACCTGCTGCAGGTCCGCCGCCCGCCGCCGGGCCGCCGCCGGGTGTCCCCAAGCACACGCCGCACCCTCACAGCCGGCCCGCCAGTGCTCTGCACCCGCCCGTAAGCCCGCTCGGCACGCACCGCCAGCGCCGCCCTCCAAGGGGTGCGCAGCGGCTGGACAAGCGCAGAGGCGCGCAATGCCCCGGACTGGTTTAGGGTTAGGGTCAGGGTTATCACCCCTGCGCCGGCGCGACGCAGCGCGGCGGCCGCGCAGGTGGAGGGCGTGTACCGGCCGCGCTTCCGCCTGGACACCGCCGTGATCCGCGTGCCTATCGTGCCCGGCTGCGACCCGCGCGCCGCGTATGGCGACCTCGCCGGCCGTGGCGTGCGCGGTGCGCGCCCCCCCCCCAAGCCCCCCCGCTTCCCCTGACGGCGCTTCCAGTCCACCCCCAGACCCGCGCCGGGTGCTGGCGGCGGCGGCCTGAGGACGGGGCGCATGACGCCGTCGCCGGCAATGCGCGGGGCTGCAGGCGTTGTGCTGGAGGCCTTTGGCGTGGGCAACATGCCGGACGCCAACGCCCACGGCTGGCTGCCCTGGCTGCAGCAGCAGACCAAGCGAGGCGTGAAGGTGGCGGCCCGCCCTTCTGCGCCCAGGCAGCGTCGGGAAAATGCACATGCTGTTGACAAAAGCGCGTATGCAAGCAGTGCATTCTTGCAATCATGCAAACGCAGGATGACGCATCCCGTTCTGTGCATGCCAGCGCAGGTATACTTGGCAAGCCAGTGCTCCACAGGCCCGCTGCAGCCCGAGCTCTACCGCAGGTGAGCGGCTGCCTGCAGGCCCGGCCGCCCGTGCTCAGACTTGCGACGCAGTCACACTTTAAGACACGGTGGGCCGGCGCAGCGGGAGTGTGGCCCTGGCGCTCGGCGTGGAGTCGGGCCCCGCGATGACGCCAGAGTGCGCGAGCGTGAAGATGATGCTGTGCCTGGCGCACCCCAACATACCCCTGGGCGTGCCCATCGCAGGAGAGATGTGAGCGGTTGTTGGAGTCTGAATTAACAGTGTAAACAATCTTTTCTATGCAAGGTATTTCCAGTTTAAAGTGCGTGGCGAGCGTCTGGTTCAGCGTGTGCGTGCCGGTCTGGCGTGTGGACAATACTGTCTGTCACGGCGGCTGCAGCTGGGCCGCACTCCGTTGTCGCTCTGCTGTTCATGCATGCTGTATGTCTGGTGGCTGCTGTCAGTTTGTGCGGTTTGGGATGTCACGAGCGCCGCTCATGTGTCCACTGTGCTGAGCCCTGGTTGTGCCAGTTACACCCTTCTCTGACACTGCATGTAGCCCAATCCAGACACTGTACAGCATGGGTGTGGGGGCTTAACAGCAAGGCGTGTGACCAAGCAAAGGCGCTCGCCACTCTCAACTGCTGCGTCTGCGTCCTCGCTGCGCTGCCTGCGGCGCAGCGTCCCGGGCCGCAAAGTGGCCAGTGGCGAGCTGCAGCTGCCGGCCTGCCTCCACTGCGTCGCAGGCGCTGGCCTCGTCGTGGTCCATGCCTTCACATATGCCCTCCCGCTCTGACCGCCACCCAGCGTCGTCCATGAGCTCCGGCCTGCAGCGCAGGCGCCTCAGTGGCCTGCACCGCAGTCGCCTGTCCTGCCATGCCCCACTGCACAGCCGCGTGCTGCCAGGCTGCGCACCACCACGGATACGTTGTGCACTGGAGCGGCTTGGCCCCATGCACCGAGCACGCCTTGTCCTTGCCCAGAAAGATGCAGTCCCGCGCCTCGCCCACGCTGCGGAGCGTCCACCAGCCGCTCCTTTGTTCTTTCTCGGTGAAGAGCCGGACAACGTCCTGCTCCGGGATGCTCAGGTGCGCGGCCAGGCGCCGGCAGTCGGCCTGGTTCACCCAGACGTCCCCGGCGCCGGTGCAGCAGACGCCGCACTGCGTGCACTTGAAGCGCTTTCCACTCACGAGCCGCTGGTATATTGCGGTGCTGCCCGGTGACGCCGGTTGGGCCCCCCCAGCGGCCTGCGCCGCCGCCAGTGTGCGCCCTGCGGCCTTTAGCGAGCGCCGAGCGCCCCGCACTGCTGTCCTGATTTGGCCGGGCGCCATGGTGCAGCAGCAAGCCTCCTGGGGAGCGCGGATGGCGAGTCTCCCGCCCAGCAGCGGGCAAGTGCAAACAGTCTTGTAACCCCAACCCTAGGTGCTTGGTGGATGAATGGACATATCGAGCATCGGTCTGCATATTGCAGTGCATGCAAGCGGGGCAGGAAGAGGGGGAGGCAGCCATGGAGGCATCAGTGCCGGACGGCGCGCCGCTCGCTGCGTCCCAGCACTTCACACGCTCCAAGGTCGCAGGCAAGGAGTTCAAAGCAGCGGGGGTGCTGCCATTCACCCTAAGCCGCGGCGGCCGCGAGGTGCTGTGCTTGCTCGGCGGCGAGCTCGTGCGCACGGGGCCAAAGGGCAAGGTTCAGAAGCAGATGTGGTGCGCTCTCCTGCACGCCTACTTTCCTTGTACTCTCTTTTGCGTTTTTTTACGTTAGCGGCAAACAGGCAGGCACCAGCAGCGCGCGCTGCAAGCACTCTTACAGGTCAGCCTTGCATGGCGCATTGGTTGGAGGGGTGCACCACGACCCTGTCCCGCGCCCTCCATCCTGTGGTGCTTGCCTGAAGCCGACCTTGTGACAGACTTAACAAGCAACGCCTACCGCACAGTCTGGCGTCAGCGCGCCGCGGGTCCCAGAGTGCGGTCAACCACGCGTGAAGCGACGCGCCCAGGCCGAGGGAGGCCAGGCACGGCTGTGCGCGCTCAGGAGCGACTTTGGCGGGAAGCGCGAGGCGATACACGCGGACGTGGAGAGCAACGCGAGCAGGCGCGGCCGCTGCTGCTGCGCCCGCCCCGCGCTCGCGGCTGCAGGCGCAGCCGGGGCCCGCGTCAGGCGCACGCTCAGCTATCTCTGCGGCCCAGGGAGTTTGCGGAGGAGACGCTGGGCCTGTTCGGCGACTGCTCCGTGACGGCGGCGGGCGTGCGCCTGTCGGCGGACCTCATGGCGCACCAGCTGCGCGCGCGCGCGCACGTGCTGCACGTCGTGCACGCGCTGCGGAGCGGCTCGTACCACATGTTCATCGCGCTGCTGCCGCACATCGAGGAGTTCATGTTCATGCTGGCCGCGCAGCAGAACGTGGAGTCCAACGCCATCGCCGGCGCTGAGAAGACCGCGTTTGCCTGGTGCGTGGGGGCAGCGTCCAGCGGCCCCGCTGGTGTTTTCATGCACGACGGCGGCGCTTGGCCACGGCTTGATAACCACTGTTTTAAGTGTGCTATGGCATCGAACATGCGACAGCCTGCGCAACGCTCAGCCGGACGGCTGGCCCGGGTAGCCAGCCGGCGGCCAGCGCAGCAGAGACGACAGCACCCTGCTTGCTGCACACCACATACCCGGGGCAGCCTCCGGCGCTGGTGCACTGTCCGGCGCGAGCGCGGCGGCGAGCGCGCAGGGTACCCCTGGCCAAGCTGCTGAGCGCGACGCGGACGGCCGCGCCGCGCTACTTCCTGTGCTGCGCCGCCGCGGTCAGCGGCCTGAGCGGCCGGCGGCCCACGCGCGCGCGGCGGCGCATGCAGCTGCACCCCTGCTTCGCGGCCTCGCTCCGCCTGGCGGCCGTGCGCCCCCTCTCGCGGCCGCGCTCAAGGGGGCGGGCGGGCGGGCGCCTGGTGTCGCGAGGCAGGAGCTGGCAGCGCGGATGGAGCTCTTGCAGGGCACACAGCGACGGGGCATTGTGGTGTGTACGTCATTGACCATGACGGTCAGAGGTGCAGCATTACACATGGGCATGTATGGGAAGCCTGCCTTTGGCAGGCAGGCGCCTCCCAGTCGCGCGACGTGAAGCCGCGCAGCGTGCACGTGCTGTGCAGCGCACGCTCGCGCCCGCATGCGCTAGTGCCTGCGCAGCGGCGGCCGCGGTCCCGCGAGAGATCCATGCGCTAGCTGCGTGCCTTCGGGCATTAGGTTTTTGAAGCGATCTCCGCCCTCACGCAGGCGTCTGGGCTGGCGGCGATGGTCGCGGCGGCGCGCGCGGAGCGCTGTGCGGCATTGCCGCGGCTGCGCCTGCAGCGCGGGCCCGGCCCGCCTGCATGGTCTCTGCTGCAGCCGGCCGCCGCGAGCGCGGCCGGCGGCGCGGGCGCGGCCGCGCCCGCCGGCGCACGCAGCCCCGCAGAGGACGTGCGCTGCGGCTGCGGCGACGAGGCGGCCTGCGACGAGCGGTTTTGCCTCTACGCGTCGTCCTGCTCGTATTGGCTCGCGCAGGACGGCGTCGCGGCTGCGTTGCAGCTGCGCTGCGCGGAGCAGCTGCCGCCGCCGCCGCCGCTGCCGCCGCCGCCGCCGCCAGCCGGCCAGGGCGCGGACAGGAATTCGCACGCGGAGGCGTGGCGCGTGGCTGCGGTGGGCCTGGCAGCGCTGGGCTACGCGCGGGCAGCCGGCGCACCTGCGGGCGAGGGCGCGCTCGGGCTGGCGCCAGCGGAGGGGGCAGCGGGAGCGGCAGGCGGTCGGGAGCTGGGCGCCGGCGACCGGCCAGCCAAAAGGCGAAGGCGGGGCAAGCGGCCGCCGCCCTGAGCTTGAGTACCTGAGAGCACGGTGCTCATACATGCACGTATGTACATCTGTGCCTGTACAGTCGCCTGTGCCTCTTGTAGCCTGTGTAACCTAGCGTTGTAACGTATGCTGAACTCTGTGCATTTTACTGGTTCACGCCCAGACTTGTACTATGCCAGTCCCAGCCATCCTGCAAACAGCCCCGCACACGAGCAGACAGGTGAATGCGCCCACGTGAGCGCCAGTCAGGTTGCCTCGTCTACGAATGCGGAGCCGAATGCATAGTACTTGTTGAGCGCCGCGACCAGGCCCTGGCAGAAGCCCCGGATGGCGCTGCGCGTGTCATCGTCGATGACGTTGTCGTCCTCTTTCCTGCGCAGCACAGAGCCGTGGTCAAGCACAACCTGAGATGCAGAAAGTGTGCGTCGTCCCCAAGGCTGCAGAGTTGACGCCTATCCAAGGAAGCACCAGCCGCCGCGTCACCGAGCAGAGGTCACGCACCCGCACCTTCAGACAGGCCGCCACTGGAGCACTCACCCCAGCACACGCGTGCCAAGGGCGCTCCCCGCACACCAGGGCGCTCAGCACAAGGCGCTCTGCCCCTTCAGCTCGCGCACACGCCAGCCGTGACTCGGCGGCGGGCGGCGTCCGCGCGGCGCACCTGATCTCCAGGTTGGCGCCCAGCACATCCTCCGAGTTGCCCTCCAGCGTGGGAAACCCGTCCGCGCCGCGGCCCACCCACTCGTGCCGCACCACCTCCTCGTCGTCAAACTTGACGCCGAGCGTGGTCATGGTCATGCCGTCCTTGATGAACGCGACGGTGATGCCCCACAGCCGGCCGCTGCCGCCGTCCGTGTAGAACGGCGCGACCTTGAGCGGCAGGTTGTACCGCGCGAGCGCGTCGGGGTCGGACGCCTCGAAGGTCGCCCAGCGCAGCATCTGGTCCATCAGGTCCTGGCGCGGGATGAAGGCCGGTATCGGCGTCTTGGAGATGAACTTGCCGACCGCCTGGCTGGCCGCGCAGACCACGCCGCCGCGCGGCCCGGCCGCCCGCAGCGCCTGGCACGCGCCGCCGCGGCCGCTGGGTGCGCGGTGCCCCAGGCGCCGCTGTGCGGGCGCGGCCGCCGGGTGCCACAGCGCACGCGCAGGCTGCCTGCACGGCGCGGCGGGGCGCAAGCAGCTGTGCGCCGCCGGCGCATGCAAGTGGAGCGCGTGCATTGTCCCACGCACTATCGCGGCGTCCCAATGTCTGAGTGCGCACTCCGCCTCACCCAGCCACTTTCTTTGAAGTTGCGCTGGAGGCTTGCTTTGGCTTGGGGCGGTGCAAAGGTCGACAGCAGGCCCTGGTTGGCGCCTGTTCAGGCACAGATAGGATGCAGTGCTATTTGTGTGAATGTTTGCCACCTAGTATAAACTGCCTTGGTTGAAGGCTGTCAACAATAGTACTTGCTAAACTTTGCATTTGGTGCGTCCAGGCGAGCTGAGAAGAGCAGCGTGCCAGGGGCCGCTCGCTTCCCATCTTGATGTTGGCCGGTCAGACCGCGCACTCGCTGCATCGCTCACCCGGGCGGAACGGCGCCGCACTGCAACCTTGGTGTGGTTTGCAGCCATACACTTGTGTAACTGCACAAAAGACTTGCAGCTCACTAACTCGGGCCTGTGGCGACAGGAGGAGCGCCTGCCGGCGCTGCCGCCTGCACAGCACGAGGAGGCGCCTGCTTGCAGTCGCGCAGCGCCCGCGCTGCGCGAACGAGGCAGGCGGCGAGGCGCACGCGTGGCGGCAGCGCGCGGGCGCGCTCGCTGCCGCCCTGTGCCTCGCCGCGCACGCTCCCGCGCTGGCCGGCGAGGTGGTGCGGACCTCGGTCAGCAGGCCCCGCCGCTGCTCTGTGCAGGACACAGGCGGGGCGCTGCTGAGCACGGTGCGTGCGCGGGCGGGTGCGCGCAGGCGGGCTGCACGGGGCGGCAGCCGACGCCGGTGGCTGGCCTGGCGGGGCTGCTGGACTTTGGCGACCCAGAGCCCAGCGACCCCTTCACCGTATTCGGCAGCGTGCGGTGCTCCCCCTCCCGCCGCCCGCCCTCCCCGCCTTGTCCTCCTTGCTGCGTGAGCCCGGCGCGCGCGCCGCCGCCCCCCAGTGGCGCAGCGCATGCGCTGGCCGCCGCAGGGCGTGGCGTGATGTACCCGCGCTCACGCGCGCGCGCCGCGCGCAGGAAGAAGTACCTGATAGAGCAGCGCGCGGGCGAGAAGATCGTGAGCCGCGCCAAGGGCTTCACGGTGGACGCGTGCGCGGAGGGCGTGGCGGTCGCGGCCGACGCGCTGCAGTTCCCGCCCAACCGGCCGTCGCCCGCCGCGGCCGAGGAGGGCCGCTGCCAGACGGCCACGGGGCCGGAGCTGCCGCCCGCGTGCGCGAGCGCCTGCCGCGCGGCCTGCGGCGGCGCAGTGGAGCGCTATGCGGCGGCCGCGCGCGCCGCCACCGGGTTTGCCGTGGCGGATGATGCGCGCGCGCGCGCCGCCCGCGTCTGCTCGCGCGAGTGCGTGTACGAGTGCAACAAGCCCGGCAAGTTTTATAGCTTTGAGGTGTCCGCGAGGCGGTAGAATGATGTGCTCTGTAAAGTACTCGCTGCGCTGCTGTGAAGGGCATACTGCCGGCCTTTCAGGCTGATTGCCAGCATTCCTCTGCCTTCATGGATGCCAGAAGCTCGTCGTATTACAGCAAGGGTCAGTAGGAATGCGGTCAGGCCTTGTGGCGAGCTGCTCGGGCCGTCGCAAACGGGTTTGGCTGCGCGTCGCCGCTGGCCGCCGTCAGCAGGTGCTTGACCTGCTGCGTCAGCGCGGGCGCATCCGCGCCCTCCACCCGCTGCGCCAGCACGCCATCCTGGCGAGGCGG